>OMLO01000043.1_pt1 | contig 47780 bp, 20 predicted proteins | sample 1674811 | NCBI WGS metagenome assembly OMLO01 (sample SAMN06265003, study PRJEB25207) | coral metagenome | isolation source: Coral host | place: Mexico:La Bocana,Puerto Morelos, Mexico | collected 2008-11-13
TTTATGCTCTCTCAGGATCCGAGCTAAACCTCCCTGATTACAGATGTCTTATTTAATGAGCACTCTATAAGTAAGAAGTATTTTTTTTTATGCTCTCTCAGGATCCGAGCTAAACCTCCCTGATTACAGATGTCTTATTTAATGAGCACTCTATAAGTAAGAACACATTTAATTAAATAACCCAAAGCAAATACGCGCGCTGATTAGTAATGAATAATAAATCCGACAGCCGGGCCTATTTTTTTTTTGTTTGAATAAAAAAGTCGAAAAAGATCGATATGGTGAAAAAGGTCACAACATTATATAATATTATTATATTATCACAACAGATAATAGTTTCCAAGAGCGACCTTTTCAAGACAGAAAACCCTGCAGGGTTGTAGCCTTGTAACCAGGTGTCTTGTACATATCGTAGCTTTTTCTCATAAGTAAACCCGCTGCTTATTCTGGATCACAGGCTATGATTATGTTATGTTAGTTTTGCTGAAACAAATTGCACTTGTTTCTTTTCCATTCAGTTTATTGATAGCTCAGCGGTAGAAATGAACCTCATTCCTAGGATTTCTCTCTGTACTCCGTTAAGAGTAGAGACCCTGGGAACGAAGTTGGATCGCAGCCTAATTGTGTTGCAATGCAATCCTATAGGGAGATCTTTGCTGACGTCATTGTTTACATTTTTGCTCATTTACATAGGGCTTTACGTACAGAAGGAAACACGTTAGATATAAATTGACTCCAGGCAGCTAAAGAGCTTGTGGAATTTAATACATGGTGGAAGTTTTAGCCCTTTGTGTATAACATTCAGGGAGAAATTGTCTTTCAAAAACTGCAAAATCTCTGGGTGGCAAAGGCCATACATTCTTTGTAAAATTTTGACTTTTTTAACCCATGTTGCGTAAAAAGTATTCAATAGACCTGGCTCATATTCACTGGTAGAGTTAATCATATTATGAACTTTCAATATTCAGAACTGATTTATTTGTGGCCCCATCAGAAACGGAATTGCTTATGCTAATGAGGCAAATATTGTAAACAAGGATTCCCCTCAGTATATGTACGGTCTTTTCTAGTCCCACTTGCTGCAAGGGACGTGGATGCTCAATAGCGTGGGAATGAGGGTGTTATTTACGTAAGAACTTTAAGGCTTATATAGGCTTTAGTTTACTTTAGTTTAGTCAAGGTACCGTTTTGTCTAACAATCACTCGAGACTTTAAGCTCAGACACGTTAACTAATCCGTAAATGGCTCTCAGTTGTTGTGAGACCAATAGAGGAAAATAAACACACAAGGTGCAGGCAGGTGTATTAGCTGAATATCGCTACTGTATTAATAGGTTCAACAAAAAATTGTGTTAAGGTATGTGCTTTTGGGGATATGTTTTGTCAAGAGAGAATAAAGTGTAGGGTTAGCATACTGGATGTATAAGGTGTTTTCCTTTTCCTTACATCTGAAACGTTTATAAAAATAATCAAGGTGCAGTCTTTGGCTAAGCCCTAAACCATAAGTTAACACCCACATATAAGAACGCGCGATTTCGGAGCTCGTAGGTTGATTGAAATCTTACCTATCGGGTGGTTAGTGACACAAATCAGCCTCAAAATTTTCTTAAATTTTTATTTAACTTATTACATGAAATTTTCGCGACATGTCAATTTCGCGATTTTGAGGTGTGCATATTTCGCGACCACAGCGGTGGTCCCAGAGATGATCTTCATGCACTTGCAGAGTTACCTACTCTTGTTCTGTTTTCTCGCGATTGCTGAAATACGATTGCATTAGCCTCAGTGCGGGGTTTGATAGTTCGTATGCTTTCAACTTCGCAGGTAATAAGTTCAGATGTAATGAGTCAAACGCTTTACTCATGTACGTTGATAGCATGACTACCGCGTGACCTTTATTATCAAAGTCGTCTCGCAGCTTAAGTGTTTGCGATCAGCTTATAAAGGGGATCGAACATGACAGCAAACATAAACTTACATGTTTTGAAGTTATGACTATTTCTCCATTTTATAAGAACATGTTTTCAGGCTGATCTTGTTAACATGGGGCTTCATCGGCCAAATTTCAGTCTGGTGTTCTTAATATGCGGGTGTTTACTGTAGTTCGTGAAAACAACTATCTATATACAGCTAGCGCCTTTCTTCCCCTAAGTGTAAATGGATACGGGTGGTAAATGGTTGGAAAAAGCATGTGAGAGACCTAAAGTTTTTTTTTCAGAGCAAGAAGCCCCGATATAGAAAAGGTATATTCCTTTTAATATTTTAATATAGTATCTTTTTTTATCTTTTAGAACCTCTCCTGTTATAAAACAATTAAAGTAAATCTTGTTCTAAACGAGACAAGAGAAACAATAAAGTCCACCATATTGAGCTGGAACTACGTTGCCTACAAAACATTCAACCTGAGAAACGTCCGGCTTGTAATAAGATTTGCTTGTTTCTTTTATCTGTTTTTACCTAACTTAACCTGAACATAAGCTGTTGCATTTGATTCATTGAAAAAATGTGCGCTGGCTTCCTGTTACCTTGTCGGTGGTTTTTGTTTTCGAAGGGAAAATTTCTAAAGACAAAATCAACTGGTATTGAAGACTGAACAGCTTACAAGACGGTTACAAGTTCGAAGAGTTCGTTTCTGTTGTCAACAATTTCATGATTTGAGGGTTTGAAAACAGATGGTATTCAATAGCTTGAAGAGGGTACATGACATAAGGAATTTAATTTACTCTTGAAATCCAAGTGGGCCACTTGAAATAAGAGAGGTGGGTCAACATGCCCTCCTTGGCATGGGTCTCCACTTAACGTAACAGTTGAGGAAACTAATTAATTTTATACACAACAGTAGCGGGAGCTTTACTGGTGACAGGCTAACAGAGATATTGACTCTCGATTGTAGCTTATCTCAACGCGAAAAGAAAATTTCACACGACCTGGGAAAAATACACCACGCCCTTATGGTATGCAGTTTTCACTGAATGGCCTTAACAGTACACTAACGTAAGAAACTGCCAATACAGCACGTATTTAATATCAACTAAGGGATTTATGTTATTATTTTCCCATTGTTGATGAGACAGCCCATAAAATGTTAACAATAATAATGACGTTTATGAACAACGCGTGCAATGACGTCAATGGAGTGTCGATGGCAGCCATTTCAAAAGAAACCGCCATGGCAATTTCATTTCCTGTAGTCTCGCTTTGTTCTACTCTGTAAGGAAGTGCTACGTGTTTTTTTGGTGCCTTTATACAGTCTTGTCATTAAGAGTTTAAAAACGTTTACATAAGGGACAAACACGCGGTTTCCGACCATGAATACATAATTATGGCAGTCGAAAAGCTCGTTTAGAAACTCCATCCAGAAGTCAAATATGATAGTAATATAATGATCAGCACGTATACTTTACTTCTTGCAGGCTACTAAACAGCAGCTTGAAACTAAAACATGGAATTTTTCAAACTGGCAACCGCAAGGAAATTGTCTTTTGCGGCGGAATTGACTGACAACAAGGAATAATTGAAACCAAAGAGATTTTCTCGGAAGTTTGTCTCTCGATGCTTTCATTGAAGAACAATAAAAGTAAAAGCCACTGCCTATATGTAACATGGCTCGTAACGAATTTCATGCTTTCTGGCTATCTGTATTGTCTATAGATCTAAACCACTAATGCAAAGGATAGATACAAATTGCGTTGTCCCATCTCAGTTGCCAAACCACGTGATACGCGTTCCATATTCAGTGTTTTAGCTTAAATTGCTCTAGTTTTTAACAATAAATGTGTACACAGTTGTACAATTACCAGCGAGGAATGCTGTAAGTGTTAGATTCCTTTTTTTAGATTACGTGAGCTCAATAATAATGGAGCATAATGGAGATTCCAAACTGAACCGTGTGAAAACTTGCATCACACGAAGAACCTGAAGGCAGATACCAACTTCTCGGAACGCTCAGTGACCGCGCTACTGGCCGACTAGAGCGTAATTCATTTCAACTGAGCAACGTCCACAACTTTGTAAATTCCTTTTTCATGGACATCAGAAGGAACACAAATTTTGTCAAATCTCAGCCAAGTCGTCGAAGAAAAAATGTCTGTCTGCCGACTAGGTCACCAGTACACCCTTTGCCTATGCAGGACAGCTGATATCCTTACGAGAGGCTCATTCATCGCAGTGTACAACCTCAGGAACAATAGGGTCACGAAACGAAGATTTGGTGTCAACAGCGTAATCTCCTAAGCCGGGGATAGACACCTGGGCTATATAACACATCACTAAAACACTTGAACTGTTTGCTGTACTGAAAACGATTTGTACTTCTGCTGCAACTATTTTAGAGTATAGTCTTTCGGCATAAGTGTAGGGGTTGAAAGACTCTGGATCCCCCGTTTATAAACGTTCTTCTGACATTCATATGCTGGGGTAAAACAGTACATGATACACAGGAACGAAGGTATTTGAGAATTTTCTGACGCATTGATTTCACCCATTTTCAAGGGCAATTGAAATCTTTCACCACCCAAGTGTGGATTTTTCTAGTTTCTTTTCCTGTTCGAATAGTCTACATCAACAACAGATAGGTAGGCCAATTCGGTTTTGACGATCTGGCTGCTCTTGATCTCTTGGATTATACGCTCAGAAAAATTGAACTGTCCTTCGCCTAGTCTAAATGGGATAAAATCATTAAGACTCAGAAAAAAACAAGCAAACATCTTAGTTAAGAACAAATTAGTTAAGCTCTATAAAAGCAAGACAGGGGTAAGATATCAGTCTGCTACAGATGTATCTAGCCTTTCCACAGACAACAAATTGTCCAACCTAAAAGCAAACAATGCGAAGATCATCGCCCAAATGGTTGCTTTGTTTATCAAAACCCACGTAATTAATTCAAAGTTTTCAACTCGAAAAGCTAACAGACCCAAAGATCTGTCAACTAGAAAGCTCTTTGTTGTGTTTTATTCACCTTATTGCTTTAGTAAACCGCGAAAGCCATACCGCTTATTGCTCCAGTGGAGTCTAAACCAGACGTCACTTGCCTATAACAATGCCTTGTTTGCGTTTCCCTCAATCAACTGAAAAGAGGTAATAACTTTTTAATTTCGGATCAATGTCCTGGCAGTCATCACTTGTGACAATCCACTATGTTTGTCATCGCTTCACTACAAGGGCAAAGAAAGTAATAATAGGTCTAGGTTTCCTGTTAATTGAAAAATTCTTTGGTAGTAAAAGTTTTTGAAGGATACGCGGACACAAATTCCCGCATCCTAACGGGATTTTTGGATGCTTCTAAAATTTCTTTTGGTGGCATAAAAATTATTTCCTCGTTGTCCAGATTTGTGCTTTTTTTACCAAGAAATAGACACAATTAATATACTTGCATCAAACCTTCAACATGCGTCCGACCAATGCGCTGTGGAGACTCGAGTACCTTCGGCGCTTAATACAGTAACCTCGATCCTCTAAACTTTCCCTTCAAGTGTGTTGAACTATTGTCTTTTACCTTAAGCGAACAGGCAAGGCAAGGGAATTAAGAAAACCATTAACACAACATGGAGCGTGTGTTGATGCACTATCGAACTTAACTGGAATTGTTATTGTTAAGTTATGTTTGGCAGTCTGTGAAACACGAATTGATGTTATACACTTGGCACCTGAAGACTAAATCCCTTCTCGATAAACCATTTGTTTTGTACAAATTTGCCGAAAATGCAGGGACCACGACAAGTTGCAAACAGGGTAGATATTCTGTTGTCAAGTTGTCAAAGAGAGCTAAAAAACTTTCGCTTCAAAAGTCAATAATTCTCCAGAAGATATGCGGAAGGAAGTGTATTGATGACTCAATCGATCGATTCCAAATTTATGCTATCTATGTGACTTGACAGCAATCGGTGGAAAGTCGCCACTGGAAGAGGATTTTGAGTCTGCATTATACATCTACGACTGAAATACTATTTTCGTACCAGCAAGGTCTAAGAAAAATAAATCAAAGCATAACATCGGCTAAAAAATATATTCGTTTGGAATATAGAGAAACAGCGACGGCTATCAGCCGAAAAAAAAAAAGGATTCAGGAAGGCCCAAAAATCAAATCCCGAAATGAGAAATCCTGGACTTTCTTTGCGTTAAAAATGACATACATGCATGAGCTGTATACAGCCAGTCGATAAAGCCATTTTATTCATTCCAAATCGCACAACATACGCTTTCCTGATCAATGTTTTCTGGGAGAAAGAGGAATATAAGCAGTTTAATTTTTACACTGAACGAATACGGCAATCATTGCGCGCCTGAATTATCCCAAAATAATTTACCAGGAATACGTATTTTTAAATTCAGAATGTACTTTACAAATTTACAAACAATAATAAATTATTCACAAGAAGAGTTACATCTGCATTATAACTTCATGGTAGTTTCTGATAACTCCATAAATGTGGATGTATAGAAACAGAAGACACGGCATTTTCATTTTTGTCATTTTCGAATTTATACAGATGTAAAGCACTTCTGGGACAAAGAGAAAATCAAGCTTTCCTCTTCAAAAATATCATGAAGGGTATCTTCGATAGTTTTAAATAATTTTTTACAAACCGCTTTTTCTCTCGAAGAAAACAGATTCACGAATAGGGACGACTCCGTTTTCCATGCCATCCGTTGGTAGAGTTATCAAACTCCGTGTAAATGACAGCTTTCGCCGATCGGTTCCTTTCGGAAGGAAAGAGAACCCTGCAAAGTGATTCTTTTGTTTGTCGTCGGTTACAATGCTGGGTATAAAACATACACTCTCCCTTTTAAAAGTACAATTAACGTAGTTTGTTACATAAATGGACGTTTTAGCTGAACACACAGTAACACAAGCTTACTTCAGGAAGAAAGACGTTTCGCTTGTACTTTCCAAAGTGTTTCTAGTTAATTAAAAAATCTTTGTTAGCTTTTCTCGAGATTAATAGCTAATTAGCAAGCGATAGAGCAAGCCGACGGACAACACGGAGAGTCCTTAAGTATTTGATGAATATAATTTTCTTCTCCATGAGAAGATTAGACAGCGTACAAAAATCGAAGAAGTGGCTTTTCGCTAAGCCACGAACAGTTTCAAAGCTCAATAAAACAAGAGCAAAGACACTGTTGTGATCTATTTGACGTAATCGGAAAAAGCAAAAACGATTTCTGTAAACATCACCCGCTCTGTCGGTAGAGGAACTAGTTCTACAAATAGTGAATATATTAACAACTTTCGCCTAGGAAATAATTTCTTACCGAATAAAATTTAGCAAGGGCTTTATTTGTGAGAAGGTTTATGAGAAAATTAACGAGAATCTTGTAAGCCTTTCAGCATTTGTACCTAATACCAAAACCCTTTTCTTAAATCGTTATTTACGTCAAGTCTCAATTTTGAATTCACGAATTTCTCGCACATCCAAGCGTCTCTGTGAATCCAATAAAATAACAAAAATACATGAATGAAGCAAATCTCTGCGGAAGGCGCCAAGACCGAATTTAATAAACTATTCATTGTAGACAACACAAAGCGATTTCAAAAGGTTCTGTTTACTCGCCACTGTCTTTTATAACGAATTAATCGATACATGGACTTTAATAAAGTTTTGACTTCACGAAAATTTTGCCTTTGTGCGTTAAACAAACACTACAAAATCTAATCAGTAAGAAGTGGGAAACGAAGCTATGCCGTGACATCGACATGTGCCAAAAAAATAGCGAAAGTCTTTTTTATTCCACCACTGATATTATGGCTTTCAATTTAGGCCATTTTAAACTAGACACTTAACCGTTAAACTGTTTGAAGACGGCCTAAATGTCCTTGAATTTACAATTGGGTGCAAGACAAGAATGACAGAAAAAGCCTCTTGCTAGCTAAAAGTCAAACGGCTTACAAATCAAAACCCAGCACGCCTAATTACAACTCGATGGCTTCCCATCAAGAAGTATTAGCTCGACAATGAAGTACTTGAATAAAATTTAATCAACAAATTCTTGTCAAGTTTTGTTGTGCCTGTTCGCCAAGGCACAGTCAACTTTATTTACACATTATTAAGAATACGATACTTTATTGAGTAAGCGCAGACGGGTTCTCTCGTCCAATCGCGCGCCCAAGTAAAAAAAATCGAAAAAGCTCTTCAAAGAACCACTGGCTTGAACTTGACTGAAACCTATCGCTTCGATTAAGATGTCGTGGCTTCGAGGTTCCGTGTCTTCCTCGATTCTTCTCCGCTGTTTGGCGCAAAGACGTGAATGAAATTTTCCGGCGGATAATTAGCCAACGGCACCTCACAAAAGAGTCGGCGCCACGCACCGCAATTGACATTTGCGAAGTATTTTTCAAACTAAACAATTGAAAGCGTTAAAATGTAATTAATATAGATATGAGTTTATTTATAATCATGCCGTGCTCTGATTGGCTGACGAAACTTTTAGCTTCGAAGTACGGTTTGTAAAGAAACTCAGTGACGCATAAAGTCACAGACCGAACTTGGACGCATGCCGGTTGGATCGCGGCCCGGCCTATAGCGTGTCAGTTTACCTCCGCAATCAAGGTATACCATTACGAAAGTCCAGCTCAGTGCCTAGGGTGATTTTAAAAATCTTGCAGTGCCACAGAAAATCATCAGCAGAGAAATTTCAGCAGCAAAAAACACTAGCGAGTAAGATGAGTTCCCCAAGAGACTCGCCTGAATTGCCGTCCTACGACATCAACAACAATCAGCCGAGCAAAGACTTGTCAGAAAAGTGTGTAGACTCGCTTGAAGGTAAGAGTTTCCTCTCGGGGAAAAAGAACGTAGATTACCTTCCAGGATTCTAGATAACTAAGTTCTAATTAGTTCAGGATTTCTCAGGGATTAAGTGTTAATCTTGCCTGAAACAACAATATGTGTTCTTACTTTTCACAATTGAACGTGCGAACGCGCTGTACGCAGTGAAATGAGCACTTTTGGCACATTCCAGGAAGAACGCACTCAGTGTCTGTTGGAGTGGATCGTGTTCTGCTTCCTCTTATTTTCCCCGGAAGGAGCTAATCATTCGATAAATGTTGTTTGCGTTCTGTCCTGCAGAGAGTGCCTCCATGGATGGCGATGGATTGAAGCAGAAACGAAAGCAGCGAAGACAACGGACGCACTTCACCTCGTATCAGCTTCAGGAGCTGGAGGCAATGTTCTCCAGGAATCGCTATCCCGACATGGCTGTCCGAGAAGAGATCGCCATGTGGACAAGTCTCACCGAAGCGCGAGTCAGGGTATGTAGATTGTAATTAGACGAGCACTCAATTCGTGTCGGGCACGGCGCTCGCTTGGGCGAAGTCTCAGTTGGGCGATGTTGAATAATTGAAACACAACGCTTGGTTTGATGCACGAAAACGGTCCGCATAAATTTCACCAAGAGACTGCTCCATTTCCAGCCAAAAAGAGATCGGTTCTTACTATCGCTAAGCTTACAAGGAATATAGCATGTTTGTTTGCATAAGAACAAGCGCCACTTAAGTCTTGCATTTTGAATACGGAATGAAAAAGGCGAACAGGCTGGCTCTGGTTGTGCTTCGATGCGTAAATTATTTACATCACCACAGAATAACCTGGAACATATTAAATCTAATGGTACCGCCTTAAAAGAAACTCTGGTAAGGGCTAGCCTTCATTCTCCTGGTTGATAAAATACTGCGATCGCGCGTAGAGCTAGCAAATTGGGATTAGAATCACTTTAAAGACTCGAATATCGTCAAGATGTTTGCTTTTTTAATGCATTTCTTCAAAATGTATTTCCGTGCAATTACATTGTTTACTTCAGGATTCGCCAAACCGTTTCAAAAGCACCTGGCAGTCAACAAACCACCGTCGTTCGAATCCCGTCCATTTGGTTGCGGGATGACCGAAAAAAAAGTCTCAAGGTTTCAAATCTCGTGTTCAGATTTCTTGTCAGCCTTCTTAAGCCTTTTTTGTCCCGTTAAACCTTCTCTACCACATAAACGATAGAACTGGAAAGCTTTCAGTGTTAACACCTTTGCAAATACCTGAATACCAACTGTACCTGTATTGTGGCGATTAGCAAAGACAGGTGAATTTTCTGAAATGGTTATAGAAAACGCTAAACAACGAGTAAAATTTTATGTTTCCTCTTAAAAGAACTCGGCCAAATCTCGAAAATGCATCGATACACGAACTCGCTGAAACATCCGGTCTTTGAAAAAAGCTTAATGATAGTTTGCTGCGTCCTGTCGACGTCTTGTCTTTATGAAGCCTGCCTAATTACAAACTCAAATGTGTGAAAAAAACTTGTTGGGAATCTTTACTCTTTTAACACTTAGCTTCGAGGAATAAAAGCCCTGTCTTAGCTAAGCTTTCAAAAACACTACCTCGTCGACATTTTACTCTGGTTTCATATAGCCTCTTTGAAACTCAGTACTTCAACATTCTCATTGATAACATTAAAAACGTTTATCTCTTAAGAACGCTCGGTTTTTAGCCAGAAAGGAAGCTTGATTTTTAAGTAGACTATTAAATAAATGCCAGACTTTTGTGTTTGTATCTCATTTTATTAACGACGAGATTCACAAAACACTCACAACTGCAATTTATCACCACATAATTTATTAGATTGCGCATCACTTTTCATCGACTAATGCGTCTGTACATCAATGTACACGTAACAACGGTTTCAAAAGATTTGAAAAATATATTTATTTTTTTCTTCCAGGTGTGGTTTAAAAATCGTCGGGCGAAATGGCGCAAAAAGGAGAAGAACAACCCGCCGAATATGCTGGGACAAGAGAAAAGCGGTGGCATTATTCCTAGCGTCAACGGATTTTTCGAGAGTTCGAGTTCTATTCGTTACGAAAGCTCCGAGACCCCACCGTCGGTTTATCCCAATTATGGAGCAAACTACTGGAGCAAGGGAGCTCCAAGTATTGGCTACACCTCGTTACAGCAGAGCACTAACACTCTGGGTTACAACTCGTTCAGCCAAATACCTCCACCCTGCCCGGTGCCGCCGCAAATATCGGGCTCGCTGAGTCCTTTCTCGACTCCGATGTCGAGTGATAACAGTTCATCGTATGCTCCCAACTCTTCAAGTGTACCTAGCGTTCCTTGTGGCTACCCACCAACTTATGGATACCAAGATCAAACTTCGGTCTATTTAAAAGGTAAAGGCTCCTCGCTGAATCACCATCCGAACTATTCACAGCCGAACCCGTACAGTTCATACCCATACGGGATGGCCGAAATACCGATTAATATTTAAGCTGACGAACAATATCTAAATGGAGTAACTCATACGAATGCACGTAGCAAAGGACTTCTTAAGAATATTGTTTTTAAGGTTCATTCTGTCAAAAAAAAGCAGCCGCTAGAAGCAAAACAGTTTAGTTACTTTTTTAAGTTTGATTCAAAGGTTTAAAACCGAAGTTAGCACCAAAGCGTAATTAAAAAGCGAAAACAATCTCTTGAAGTTAATAGATTCAATCTAGATGAGGTTTGGGTGTTTTAGTGAATGCTGAATACAAATTATTAAAAGGTTTTAGTTACAAGATTCAATGTATTTAAAGTTGTTAAAGAAAAGATCGCCATGTTAGTTCTTAGACGAACAAAGTACTAAAAGTAGTTGAAATTATAGAAAGATAGTTTTAAAGAACCTTCAATTCTCTCTTGGTTAGAATTGCTCAATAGTCTACGTAGACGCTTAAAAGGACCACGCTTCACCGACATTCAAATTTCTCTTTTGTTCGTCGCAGATTCTCGCCGCATAATTGTGGAGGGCGAAATGAAGAAGTCGGGTGTATTTGCTGAAGTTAATTCGCGCAAATCTATCTTCTCATTCAGCTGAGAACGTTTTGATACCGGCTATAAGCGTTTCCTAATAATGGTTTTGTCTAGAGCCCGTGTAGTTCTCGCTTCTTAATCCCGATTTACATTGACTAAGTTATTAAGGTAATATCAAACCATTCTTGTGTAAGGCGATGAGCTGTTGAAAAGTGTTAACTAAAATGAATAAGTCTTTCCTTTTAATCTTAGCTCTGAGAAGTCACAACTAGCACGCGTTTACAAGCGGCAGGCACGCCCGAGTTCTCTTAACAGACACTTCCAAAAAGTGCGCGCTCTTTAAGGGAAATTTCGAAAGGGAAACTACGCTTAGTTATACAGGGTTGCTTGTGAGACCACAACACTAACAATGTCTAAATGCAGTCCTTAGAGGCCGCGTTGTTTTGCCCTGGGAATTTTCAGCTGTATTTAAGTTTGTACAGTCAATAAAAGACCTAAATGTTGTGCGCAATCTTTGTGTCTTAATTCACTCATTTCACATACTGAGACAAAAGAGAGAAGTCTATTGTATAATTTCCTTCACCCTGTAAAGGAGCCGCTGAAAGGCGCTTCGACTTCGAAGGATCTTTGATGACCACTTGCGTCTTACGTTGGAGCTGAGAAATTCTACAAAGAAGGATAAATTGTTTTCGTTGGCTTGCGTGTGTGGACCATTCTAGACTACAGAGTCGCTGAATTCAAAAAATTAGAAAAAGCGAAGAAAAGAAAAATGCAAATTGACTTAACATCTATTCAAAATTCTATTCATCATGGATGTCAAAAAGTGATAAATATTCGCAGTTTGCCGGACGGATACGGCTAAATAGGGCCATTACAGTGATGTATCTGATAAAAGAAGATAAATACATCAAAGTTGTCCACAAAACGTCTTTTGCGCAAAAGTAAATTGCCCACTTTCTGCGGAGGAGGACTTCGCACGGAATGACTGAAATTTTCAAAAGCGAGACGACATGTTTTACAAGTATTATTTGAACGTACAATTAGCAAGCCAAGACTGTCTCACTTTTCCTCTTGGCTAAACAAGAACAAAACTGCAAATGCTTAAAATATACAGGTCTTCTTTCTGAGTCGCTTTGAGACCATCTTTGTTTATTGTAATTTGACATGGTCGCAAAGTTATAGATCTTTGTCAACTGAGATTAGTAATGTGTGACACAATTTCCAGGAAAGAAAAAAACCAACATAAAGTGCTGGTGCATTTACCTGCCTGTTTCCAAAACTGCGAGATTTGTTGAATCGTATCAGATTCACTTCGAAAAAGATTTGTCAAAATGATTGCTGATTATTCAGACATTGGAACAAAAGTCCTTTTTAAGGCTTCACTTAAATTGCTTTTCCGATTTCAGGTTCCTTCTCTTCTTTATTAATTTTTTTTCTTAAAACTTTAATATCTTTGTTGGGCCATGCAGAGGTTACCGCCATTGTGTGGCAATTACGCTGTACTTTCTTCCATATTTCCGCTAGTTTCGGTAAAACTACAATGGCTTCTGATTGTATTTCGCATCTGGTTTGCCATGGAAATAAGCATTTTTATCACACACTTGCAAATCGACCATTATGTTGGCGGTGTAAATTGGATTCAGTAAAGTTAATGTTAAATTTACGCCCAACGCTTTTGATGGTGTCTTGGGAAATCGCTTTTAAAGAAAAAAGGCTTTGGCGAACTGGTTGCAATTTGGTCTAAAAAGTATTAAAAATTCGCCTGTTTCTTCCAAACCTATATAAAATAATACCACAAGCTGACCTCAACGTATTTGATTGCTGAATTAATTAGTACGCGAAAAACCAACAAGCACCACAACTTCAGTTTAACAATGACTATTATGTGAAATTGAAAAGCACTTGTTTTTTTTTCCAGAATTTTTCTCGTTCTGATGGAAATTGATCGAGTGCAGACCTGAATTTATCGTAACCCCTTTGATACACTTTACATTGTGAGATCATGCCGAGATTTATGACAATCCTACTCATCGACACTCGAACGTGTTGAATTTTCTCACTTATACTCCTTGAGAATTCGTTCAACTGTTTATTGTGTTTACTTTTCATATAACCCACTTTACTTAATATCCCCTATACACCTATCCTCTGATATACAACATAAACGTCACTTATTCACTGGAAATGCATCATTTTAAAAATATCACTAGACAGGAGCCGCCTTCATCCAAAAGCTGTTTTGACAAATTAGACTTCACTTTCGTTATACGTGATTTCTTCTGAATAAAGTCGAAGAATATTATCAAGCGAAATGAAGATTACCAGGAAATTTCACTTGGTAAAACCCTACGTTCGTTTTGTTTGGCGCCGGAGGATATCAGATAAATATACAGCTACATTTTTGACATTAAGAAAAAAAATGATTATTATCATTATTTTTTTTTCATATAAATGTAAATGAATAAATAGCAAATGTAAACGGAAATACATTCGGTAGAATGTTTCATGTTTAATGCACACAATTATACTGGATCTTTAAAGCTAATATGTTACAAAGCCTATGAGCTTCGTAGGAAAGAAAAGTCCTATCTGTCGGCAATCTTTATGCATCGCAAGGTAATTAACTGAACTCTGTCCAAACCTGAACCGCATTCATCACCTGGTACATATTAACAAGCTAGGTAAAGAGAAACGAAAAAATAACACAAAATCATCTGCTCTTTTCTTTTTTTTTATTCTGTTAATGTATGGATAAAATGTATATCTTTATTCTTTCAGTTAGGACAAAAGGTTTCCGGGAATCCAGTAACCACCACCTCTGCACTTTGCGAGTTATTTCATGAAGACTTTTACGATTATTTCTCGTCTCGGTGTTTATTTTTTTTTTTAGTTTTATTTCTTTTAATTTTTTTTAAGATCTGCTACCTGGAATGCATCAAGCCTCTAGCAAATATTGCATTAAAAAATACAATTTTAAACTAAAATAGAGCGCAAAACACCTTCAATGGAATATTAATAAAATTTCAGTCGAGCGAATGGATTTTTACACCGATTATCGACCGGATACCAGCGCCACTATTCATATGCATATCTGATTTTTGGTTTGTAAATAATTAAAATGAAGCCAAAGTGTCAACTCTTTTCCAATTAGCGACAGAAGTAAGCATGTTTGTCAAACAGATTGAGACAAAATAAAAAAAAAATAACGCTTGAAGGAACACCATTTGTAAATTCGGCTACCACATTATTTGGTAACTAAATTTCCTCGCTTCAATTGATTAACAGATATATTACTACGGACGAAAGCTAAACACCGAGAAACCATAATATTCCAGATTGTGATGATGTCGTTGATACTCTGTGGTATTCAAGCAATCAGGATGAACCAAGAACTGAGCAATTTATTTGAAAATTCAATTTTACATTCGTATTAAACGTTTGTCACCACTTAAACAGCATGAGTAAGAAAACCTAGATAATAAGACTAGGTTGGCAAGGGATAAGGATGTCTGCTTTATCTAAGTTACGGATACCCAATTTCCAACACGTTTCCTCTGTTTATTGGCAATCAGGTAAAAGGAACGGGGCTTTCATTTAAATTTAGTGGAAAAACTACTGACAGGAATTGGTACAATTTCCTGATTGAATGATGCTAATCGGCTCCTCGCATTTCACACAAAATATTAAATCTTATTTTTTTAATGCTAATAAACTCTAGCAGTTGTCCAAATATATCTTTTGTGGAAGTTGGGCCTCCGCGCAGATGTCTGGTCACAAAAGAGATCCGTCGTGCTATCGGTGTAATCAAGCTTATCGCTTTAATTTGTCGCACGGAAGGCCTTCCTAGCTCACTCCGAGGTAAATTTCAAAAGTTACGATAACTGATAAAGAAGCGAGTTTTGTAAAATGTTTCAAAGCTTCAGATTAATCCAGACAAAAACTGATCGTTTGAGAAGGAAAGAGATACTTGGTGGAATAAATCACCAAACAAGCTAATTTCGGTGATAAGGCGGGCGTCTTTTCAGTTGCCCGAGTTTCAAATGTCCAAACCACTTCAGTCTTATCTTTGGGCGCAAGGCCAAATCAACTTAAAACTCAAAGCGACCCCCCTGCACGAGCGTTTTCCTTCGAACCAAGATACAAGTGTTAAGTCAGTCTGTGCTTTGTTTCAAATCAACTTTCTTGACAATCCATAAACAAAGTTTATAATCAAAGCCTTTCATAGTAGCTTTGTTGCTCGGCAACGTGAAAACAGCTATGGTACCAAACTAACAACGCAAAACAAAACTGAAAAAACACATAAGGTGAAAGCACGCACTAAATGATTCAAGTTAACAGGAAGACACAAAATGAGTTTTAATACGATAACGTCCATCATATTACGTACAAATAAATTCTCTTATCAACAATCGTTGCAGCGTGTTTCTTTTTATCCTTGAACTACGCAGGCTTCCGAAGAATGGATCATTTCCATTCTCCGTCGATGTTTTAACAGGTTGAGCTCGAAAAACAAAACAACTGAGCGAATAATTGCAATGTTGATACATGCCATGCTTGTAGTGTCGATTGTCCTCCTTACCAGCTGAAGGCACGCAAAAAATTGTACATATTTAAATGAAACTTTTTATGGGTGCGAAGCTCCTCAAACTCGTCCATGTGATATTATCACTTTTTAACTTTTTTGGAAGCCTGCCATTTACTTACCGTATCATTCAAACGCTCCTAAACGTATTTATGGGCAGCATGGTTGCCTTGGTTCAGTTGGTTATGAATTCTCAGTCTCAACCAACCGCTTCGAACAAAGCCACCCATGGGGGAATAGGGGAGGGCTACTTAGGGCTACTTCGTTCCCAGGGCCTTTTCCCTGGGTTTCCCCAAGCCAGGGAAAAGGCCCTCGGAACGAGGTTGGGGGTTCTTGAGTCAAAAATGAACTGGCTGCAAATGATAATCGCAGATTGACCAGAGTGTGTTATCGTTAAGACCACAACCGTTGCAGCGCCTAAAAAAGTCATTTTCGTAGATAACATTGGACATTTGAATTCGAAATATTAAATGTTCCGCACCAAGACTCGCTAAAAAATTCATTTCCATTTTTCTTTCTGATTTGGCTGAAAACGCGGACGGACTGGGCTCGAATCAACAAAACGTTTTTCAAAAGTAAATGTAAAGCTTTAAACGAAATAAAACTAGGAAAAAAACGTATTATTAAAAACGTTAAAGTGTATTTTTTAAAATCGAATATACAGATAACCAACCAAAAATAAACAAAAATCAAAAAGACAGCCATTCTAATAAGGCTGTATTTGTTAAACTCCAAACAGGAGCAAAGAGAATTTAGAGTTTTCCCCAAACGCTTCTTATTATGCAAAGTTTCTTGCCAGGGCTCTCAAGATCTGCTTAGTCTCAAGGTTTCTTTTTATGGGTTCTCAAAACCAATGACAACTGTAAGAGACAATACATTACTGAGTTGCTTAATTCATAAAACTGTCTTGTTTCGAGCAACACTTCAAAAGCTGCCATTCATTTAATGAAACTTGGCAAGGTCAGTAGCAGTTTTAGTGATATTTCCTCAACAAAAGTAGTTTAGCTTTTCAAAATGGAAGCGTTGTTGGCTATACCTATTACCCTCGTGTTATTCATCCATTCACCATGTTCAACTTGAAGTACACTTGTGAAATGGTTGAGAAAACTAGACAATTTTCTTCCAAGCGCAACATGTTTCAGACACCAGTTGAGTTCAGTTGTTTAGCTGTTCGAACAATATGCCAATGATGTAATTGTGAATTAAACACTTTGTTTGTACAAGTGAACACCATTGAGTGTTAAGGAAGCCTTGCAAAAATACTGATGGAAAATCGCTGTGAACTCACGCATACGTCTATTTGTTTCACGAAGATTTTTGTCCAAAACTTTAAAATAACAACAGTTTCTTTTGTTTCACGAGGTGGACGTGGTCTCTGGGAACATTAAGGTCGTAAAATAGCGCTTGAAAGTAGGAGACAAAGAGGAAACACGTAAAGAAAGGAAAGGGAGTGAAACAAAAGGAAAAATGAAATGAAGAAAAAAGAAGGAGAAAAAATAAGAGAAAAAGAATTGCCATAACAGGTCTTCGCCACGACGTTTATCTTGACTAAAGTTGATAAACTTGGAGTTTAGGGAAAAAACGTCTTCAACATCGAAAGAGTTAGCAATAGGTAAGCAATTACAAAATTATTAGTGTTGAAGAATATTGTTGCGCAAATTCTTGATTCTGATTTCATGACCGTCTGGTAATTTGTCAAAAAAAATAACATTTACCCTTCACTCATAATCATAGAAGTCTTTGTTGTGATTAATTTACAAGTAAAACTCGAAATTTTGGAATTCACGCTCAAAAGCAATGGCATTAAATACCCGTTTTGATGGCATTAGATAAAAATCGGAATGAAGAAAAAAAAATGAATGTTTAACAAAGATTCCATGTTGCAGTGTGTCTGTTCAGCAACAGATTACAAGTGGCGTCAAAATGTGGTAAGAACAAAAAAGTGGCACTCGAGGCGATAGCCGAGTGTGTCACTGATGTTCTTACCACATTTTGACGTCTTCTGTGACCTATTATTGCACAGACGCACAGCAACATGGCGTCTACTTGTTTTGTAATGAAGAAACAACAAATAATGTTAATGACGTCATCTATGTGTCTGTCTCAAGTAAAAAGCAGTGAAAACGCGAAAATAATGTTAATAATCGTGTTGTATTAAAAGAATTATAGGTAATTTTACTAGTAGTGTAAGTAACTGTATTGTAAGTAGTTTAGTAGCCATATTAGTGAATTGTAGGAAGTATGAGTGAAAATTAATTCCTCTCTTTGAAAAAAAACAAGAGACCAAGTGTACAGATCGTTTTCAGGTGGTGTCGTTGAAAATTGGAAATTTAAAACTATTAATCTTGCGAGGCTGTTCTTTTTGCATATGCTCAACACTAGTTGCTACAAGAATTTAGTTGCAACAGAGTGCTTCGTTTACTAAAGATAAAGCGTTTTGAAATTTGAGACAGCCGGTCTGGTCCCGTTCTTTCTATTTCTTGTACTTTGATGGATTAGTTCTACCACTCTTTATCAGATGATGTTAGACAAGTGCTCAATCGTTGTTAAGGACGTTATGGCCATCTTTGCTATAAAACAGGTTACCAACACTATAACTTGTTAAGAACAACCTTCAAGTGAGCTTTTAGGAGTGCTCAAAATCGAGCTCGGTGACTTTTCGTTTTGTGCAATTATCATTAGCGTGAAAAAAGATAAATTTTGCAAAGTTTTCAATAATTCTGTAGAAGGGGTTTTATGACACCTATATAACAACTATATAACAATTTTCAGCAATTTGTGAAGTGTAAAAGGTAAGACCAGTCGGTAACAAAGGCGCCACGATCGATAAAGGGTGTCTTCCCTTGTATAAACAGGGTTTTATTTGGTGTGCGCGTAGAGATAAATAAAGAGATAAGATTTGAATTGACGCACCACGTCTGAAACTCTCCCGGTTGGAAGTTTTAAGTTAGCCCAGACATTGACACAGTTCAGCCGTTTTACGTCTCACTGACCCACCCACTTCCCGTCATGCTGACACACAGAGCAGCATCAAAGAACCTCCACAGCTGTCTGTCCCCGATCAGATTTTCTAGCTATTGTATTTATAATCTTTGGTGGTCTTAGATTGTGACAGTTTCTGAGAATGGCCAAGGTCGTGAAAACCTGTCTAAATTCCATGTTTGCTAAGCGTTTTATTCGAAATTAAAGCGTTACTTTAGCAGTCGAGAGTATAAGCGATGTTTAAACACTGTCGCAGTTTATTCTAAACATTTATCCACTTCAGATCACTGTCGGTAAATAGCGATAAATATTTTATATTGCTTCGGATATCCAACTTCTCTGAATAGGTCCGTCATTTTATATTTTCATAACTGTGGTGAGATCTGTTAAGCCAGATTTACTGAATCCTTAGATTATGGGCGTAACACTTTTGACAAGCAAAATCAAGCATGCATTTTCACGTCAAGTGGTACTCCGTTGTAAGCATGAAACAAATACACAAAGTTTTTATTCCCTTAAGGTCGGTCGGCGTACACCAAACTTTCATTAAATTTCTTTATTATTGCCTTTTAATCCTTTAAACTAGTATCACTTCCGGAAGTGTTTAAATTCGCATTGTGCCTCTCGACAAGTGCCCATCTAATTGGGCCGTTGATTCTCAATCACCGTGTGGGACATTTGATTCGAGGAGTTAGACAGTACAGTAAGCATGCCTATTTCTCTAGGGGGCTAATCTTTAGACGATCTAATAACCGAATAGAAGAAGAAGACGAGGTTTATCCTTCGTTCATTTCACGTTGTACCTTGAACGATTGTTTTGTTACCCTTCTGGTGTACAGAGCTGATTACCGACAAATTTCTTCCCGTTGTTCAGCTGTTTCTCGGTTGGGCGTGAAGAAACAATTTAACTTTAATCTGCTTCTGCTCATTTATATGTTTAGCCGTGGCTTTGATTAAGCTTTGAGTACAATGGCGTTTAAAGCAATTTGCCAACGTGGCTTCACTTCTAAGGACTAACTATTTCGCTTGTCTTTTTCAACCTTGAAAGACTCTAAACGTTAGAAATTGCGGCCACGTCAGTAAATGGTCTTTAGTGTCAGCTAATGAAGAAACAATTGAGTAAAGAAACATAGATGTCTAATGAAAAGAATAAATTAGTCAGAACCGCGCGGCAACAGTTTCGAACTTCGCAAAACGCCTTTTACCGTTAAAATTTTGAATTTTAAATCGTCACCTATTGAGAAACCCACGTCTTGGAACAATTTGTTAAAACTTAGTTTGTCTCAATACCAAATGTCTGCCTGAAATAAAAGAAAAATACAAATCTGGTAAGTCTACGGTGACAAAAGTATGAAAGGAATCTCAAAGACCGATGACAAGAGTAATGAAAACGGTGACCTTTCTTAGCGTTTATGCCCTTTGTAACTCGTTTCGGCAAAGTTACCCAGCAAACCGCCACAACTTTCAGTACGAAGGAAACGACGTCACTCATCCAGTGCTTCCCAACACCTGCAAGCATTTCCTTATAGGTAAGAGTAGGTGTTTCTCAAAATATATTGCTTTTCAATTGTTGATTTGACACAACTCTTTCATGATCCGGTAATCCATACTTCAGCGGTTTTAAAAGAAAGTAATCTTTCATTAAGTAATAGAAATTGAATTATTTTGCATGCAGACAGAAACGTATTTCTTTTCTTCTTTCGAACTCATCGAAAAGACCGCCTAAATTACACTGATTTGTTCTGTTTCTTTGCGATAACTAAAACTGAACTTGAACAAATTTCAAGAAGTGAGTTTTTCGCTAAGAACCCACAGTGAATCTAGAAGAGATCAAGTAGTTTTTAAACAAGCGTTACGGCAAGATGGAAATGATCTTTGAAGAAAACTGATTTCAAATCTTCAAACAGGGAAGGTTAGCTCGATATTCGCGATGGAAGTTGATACAAAGGTCTATCTGACTTATAGTAAGACTCAATGACAAAGTGGAAAACAATCTTCGGAGTAACTAAACTAAAATTTATGTCTCTATGAACTACTATGAAAGCTGAGAGAAGGTGGCCGATAATATAGTATACTGATTGGGGGAACGAATTTATCAGTGCATCATCACCATGTCGAGAATAAACGGAGATAGAAACCAGTCAGGAAGCCATAACCTTGAGAACTGGAGGAGTTAAAAGGCGGACTCGAGGTTATTTGATAAACATCTCTTACACGTTTTTACATCCATGGACACCTGATCAACCACTTGCGATTCAGCACGCAACAGACCGCTTTATTCACAAATTAATCCCAAAACACCGTCTCCTTAGAATACAATGATGGTAATTTTTGGACGTTCTTGATCAATTTGCCCACAGCATCTACTAGTTAATAAGTTTTTTTCGTTGAATGTCGGCAAATGATTCATTTAAAAGGTGTTATTTTGTATTCTTTGTTCAATTCGTCGGGAATTACTTCCTTCAGCAGGCTCACGCGATTCCGAAAGAGCGGATTTCTTTTGCCGACACGATCCTAATAGCCACACCAAGCTTCTCTTCTTTTGTGAATGACGTGCTAGATCCATTTTACTGAGTCAAAGTTGTGCTAATGAATTCTTTTATTGAAAATCTATTGCTCCCTTTTGATCTAATCTGATCATAATGAACCAATTAAACGGATTTCCATTGGGCTATAAGCGCTTGTTATAGATCCGCAAGCATGACCGCAAACGACTAACGCCTTGGTTGCCACAGATACCCGGGACTGAGGACTATTATAAATCAGTAAGACACTGTGACAAGAAATACGTGATCAGGAGATAATACGATGTTCTTAATACCAAGCAGGGGGGCAGGTAGGAAAAAATCAAGTATTTCCGATTGGCTTGAGAAACATTTAAAGGGTAATTCGCTACTAATCTATTGCTTCTTCAATGTTATTGCAGCCGCTCTCTTAATCTCGCACGGTTTGAAAACTGTGCTATTTCACGCACTGAAAGTGAAATCTCATTTGAGCCTCTAACTACTCGAAGACAAGTGGTAATTTAACCATAATTAGATTATTTGTTTGTTTCCAAAAGCTCAAAGTTTGATGACGTCAGTCTTGATGCGTGACCCAGGTTAATAAGAGAATTAAAGTAATCCTCCGGCCGATATATGAAATCCTCTGCTGACACAATAAAATGTGCTAACTAGGTATTTACACTTGCAGGATGTGGGCGAGTATCGCATTGATCGGCAAAGAGCCCTGAAAGGAGTTCATTGTTCACATAAAACGATTTATGTTTCCGCAGTCTGAAGCAATCATTTTCCTAAAACTCTTAAACAACACTTTTGCTATTACAAATGATTACAACCAGGCGCGCCACGAAAGTTACAAACCTTAACAGAACACCGTGCCTTGTGTGAGCCGGAATATTTCAATCCCGTACCTTGTTTGAATTCGTTATTTACTTTTTTCCCGCTTCTTTTGACTCAAATCGTGCTTCTTGTTGAACTAGGAATTAACATAACTCCGTGCTCCTTCAGGCGTTCAGCCAGCAGTAAATTAAATCTTCGCATTGGCATCCATCGTCCGCCACTCTACGAATAAAGCTAAAATCAATAATTCGCCACGATTAAGCCACGAAGCGTTTCAGACAATGACAGAGTCGCAACATTACTTTCCGCACGCGCTTTTCGGCGAATTGTAATCACAGGAATAAAATAAAGACAAGTCCGCGACGTTGTGTTCATGAACTTGCCGCCATCATTTACCACGACAGTTTCCTGACAGCAAGCTTATTATGTTATCATTAGGCCACTCCCAGTCAGTTAGTTTAAATTCAGGGGTAATGAGATCCACGCAGTAGTCTACCAGTTTACCAATACACTGAAAGGGAGCACTGGAAACGTGGAATACGGTAAGTGCTATTGGCAACTTCAGGTAGCTATTCAACTTAATTACAAGATAATTACGGTGAATTTTATATCACTTTGTCGTGCACTCAACTCACGAGCCTCATAAAAGTGTTTGCTTTGATTTAATTTCCAAGTGCCTTTTGAAGTTAGACTTCTAGAAGAGCCCACTTACAAACCAAAATCTATCGTCAAGGCTATTTATTGTAGGACATAACTAAATACTCGAGAAGTGGTCGGTCGCTGTTATTACCTGAGAAATTAGTACATCTTACGCAAATCCGCGTGAATTAACATGAACCTTCCATATGGCCTCAAATAATATTTGCAAACATATACATATTGGAGTCTTGGCTTTGTGCGCCGTTGCTGGCGCATGATCGATAACACTGAGAGTCGCGAGTTGATGTACGCTTTAGAAAAAGAACAGATGTTAATTATCAATGACCAAGGTTCTTCTGATGTGATTCTAGCCTTGCTTTAAACGAAAAAAAGTTTTCGTGTACTGTTGTTAGATGACAAAGAGATTGTCACTTCTCCAAAATTTTAGCGCTACTGAAACAAATGCAATATATTCATCTTAAGAGGATTATCAAACTTTTCATCACATTCTTAAAACAACATTCTTTTCGGATAAAACATATCACGTAACCATATGGTCTGAGTCGGGAACTGATTTGCTTACTCATTTTACTTGCAGCCAACGGAGCAGCAAGACTGAGACATGGAGCGCCATCCTTTCTCTATTGAAAACATTTTGAAAGACACACGAGGTGCAGGCAGTATTTTGAAAATAGCACCGACTTCCGAAGCGTTGGCCCTGGCTGAGCGAATGGCAGGTTAGTCAACTTTGTATAATTTGTCCCTCGATAGAGTACTTTACCAACCTGGTGCCAACATATTCTCTTTTTAGAGTTAATAAGTAGCAGAAGAAGCAAAAAAGTAGCAGTAAATGACAGAAAGGTTAGGTGATTATGGTCGGTTCTATTTCTTTATTCAAGCGTTACTTTAGAAAATGAAGAACTGTGCATTCGCTTCCCTGAAACTTTGAGATTCCTGTTGGTCATTCGGGCAAGGAAAGATCTCGCAAATAGACCCTTTAAATTCTCAGCCGGGAAAATTCTTCTCTGAAATTTTTGAACCTTTCTTTTAACTCCTTGTTTCAAGTCTTTCCGTTTCAAAAACCACATAATCATTGGGGTTAATGAAGTTAAAGAGCAAATAATGCCGGCGGATTGTATTAGGCAAAGCCAGCAGTCTCCTCCAGATCGGAAGCTTTAGACAGTGCCAACAATTCATGGATAGAGTTGGAAGTGTCTTTGGTAAGCTCACACATGTGGTTATACCAAAATTTCAGACTTCTAATCAAACTGAATTCGTTTTCAACAGTAAGAACTATAAAACTAAGCAAATGTTTATGTTACTATAAAGAAATGTAGTAATTCATACGTTTAATACACTGACTGGGTTTACGTTAGACGATTGAGACCATCAGAGAAAGAATGTCGGTTTGTTTGTGGCAAGTTGGTAATCCCGAGTCTCGTGTGAAAAAGCACGCCTGCTATTGTCACAGTTCGCAGTTCGGATTTTCGTTTTCATTTTAATTTCCTCAATCTTTTATATACAAGGGATTTTAAAACCTCACTACAAAGCAAAACTGCGCCGCAGGAAACTTTCCTTTGTTCAAAGAGTGCCATCCAGCGAAGCGCGGAACAGGTTATTTATTCATTACGTAAATATGGAAGCACTGAGTTCGTGACTGTTGACTACTTCATAATAGCCGACAACCATTTGTACGGAAATGCGCATTGTTTTAGCGGTATCCTGAAACAAGACTTAATCTACTAAGCATTACCGCAACAAGTCTACCGCATAAACCTCTGAGTGAAGCTGTGGCTGAACGACATCAAATGAAACTGAGCTGGTTCATTCTCCGAGTGAGTGCTGATGTTAAACGTTATGACGTCTACCGTTCACCGAAATTTACAATGTAATGCTAATTTACTGACGAAGGAGCGAGAGTGTTCTGGCCATGTGATTTCGGGAGCTAAAATCGCAACCTTCAACTTCCATGGAAACTTAAAGATACTCGTCTCACCTCTGGCACAGTGATGTGCGAATTTGCAACGTTATGTCCTTATCTTTAAATAACACACGATTCAACCAAATGTATTTTTATAAGTAAGTTGTACCAGTTGTTAAAGCGTGGAATTTCTCTTCACGACTGTGTGTGACTATAGCGAGGCCTCAAATTCCAAGGGCGTTGCCCCTGTTTACGATATGCAATCCTAATATCGCAATTTCTTTAGCACTGATCCATCGAAAGTCCCATTAATCACGATCTGGGTTTTGCCTTTGTTCGCTAGTTACTGTGCCTAATTGGAAATGTCAGTTCTGACAAACTCATAAAGCCCTGTTTCCCCTCGATCGGTACACCGTAAGTCAACACAAGAACACTTAATCAGATTTATTAGCACACTTTGTCGGGTTGCAAGGAACAATTAATTACAGTTCTGGACAGTTCCAGGTGGTTGAGTTTACACAAGCGCTCTAACTTGATGAGAGAACTTAAATTAACAGTTCGACTTGTGTGTACAGGGGTATTTTGTCTATTTCGATCGCATAGGTTGTCTGACAGCCCCTTGCGTTCTCAAATAGCGTACAGAGAAAGCTCTTAATTGCATTGGGTTATCGTCTCACCTGTGAAGAGATACATTGATAAACCTAATAGCTTAGTCTTCGCCAGTCTCAGAGCAAGACGTGTTTATTTAAGTTTCCTCGTGGAGAGCTCGCCTTCGGGTCTCGCGGAGTGCATCATTTTTGAGATGGCGAAAAGGATACTCCAACCTTAGGGGGCGTTGACGAGCATTACTTAAGTTAAGTTGTTCTTATTTTCGTTGGGTAAGAATTAGCTTTCCAAGCATTATTCGTTTCAGGGCAATTAACAGTGGTGCTGACTTCATTTTGATCGAAACATTGTGTACATGTACTTTGATGCTAACAAATGATCTGAGAAGTACTGATAAATTTCCGTAATGAGAACCTTTTCATCAACATTCTTTATAATCACCGATTAGTCGTTGATTGTCTGGTTATCCTACATGCTGCAAAGGACGCCGGAAATTGCAACTAAACAGTAACAAAGGGGAAGGTGGTTTGAATGCGGAGCTGTCACATCACAAGCTGTTCCGACTTCCACGACAATTCCAAATCCAAAAACTGTATAAACAAGTGCGTTAAATTCATTTCCCAAGAACAATGCTAAAGCATATAACGTCCATATGATTAACCAGGTTTAGTTGTACAACGTTATTACAAAGGTAGCACCTGTGCATGTGGTGGGCATAAAATTGTAATCAAAAGATGTAGTTCATTTCAGATGGTAAATAATTATAAGTGCATAATCTCGTTAGGTCCTTTACTTTAGGAATATGTGAATGCATTGCAAACCTACGGATGGCCCACTGACTTCATCACACAGAATCAATAGCCCTCTGTTCTCAGAAAAACACTGTTGCCAAAATCCGATTCTCTCGAGCGAATTAGAATCTCAGATTTAACACAAGATGTCAGAGTCAAGTAGCTGGGCTGTTCATTTGTAGATCAGGAAAACAAAAAAAGTGGTTTAGTCCTTCCAGTGTTTTACATTGACATCCACAGATTACTACTGGAAATTAATCTCAAGCTATCGTTTCTCCTTTCTGCAGATTACCACGTGTGCTCTTTTAGGTTGCTTCTGAGAAATTGGCGTTATATATGTCGAAACAATATCCGTCTAACTGACGACTTTCGTCCTTCTTGTCGTTTTTGGCGATAAGTTGTCGTATTGTTAAGATAACTTGGAAGTTGAAGGTTTGTGCCTTTGTTCCTTACGTGATAGCAAACTCGTCATTGCAGATATCATATTGAAGGTCAGCTGCATGGAAGGACGAAAGATTCGACGTACAAGAACCACCTTTAACCAGTTCCAGCTAGAGACCCTCGAGAGGACGTTTGCTAGAACTCATTATCCAGATCTGATGCTACGGGAGCAGTTAGCAGCCTACACCAATCTGCCTGAATCACGAATCCAGGTCAGTTTCAAAAGTTTCATTAATTTTACGCCGAGAGTATTCCCCAATATGTAAAGTTAAGGTTGCCCTTAAGAGTTTATTTTGAAGCTGGTTAAACTTATCACGAAGAGGTACAGCAATTATTTCAAAGTTAGCATCACACAGCTTCTATGATTTTAATGCTATTACTGTGCTCGCTCTTTGTGAAGAGCCATTAATTGGACAGAGGTCGTACCTAAATGATTTGATTTGGCTCACAAACACTGGAAGCAGATTATTTTCAACCAGTATTCTGGATTCGAGACGAAATTAATCTGATCAGATCTGACCAGTTACTACCGCATTAGTGATTACCTTTTAAGTTGACGGAACCTTCTCAACAAAGATATAAAACTCATGAACTAAATTGTTTGCTTATTACATTTGCTTATTATGGCAATGCTACATGTAAACTTTGATAAATATGTAGTGCAAGAATGAAAAAGATAGTCACAATTATGAAACTAGCTAACAAAGTAGCTGCAAGAAAAGCGCATAACTGAAATCCTAAAGATTGAGAGGGTTCATAACCGTTTTCAAACAGGCGATAACTCCCACTGAATTCTCGTAGCTTTCTTTATGTTTTGGGATCATTTCTGTGCGTTACATAAAAATGAATTTCATTTGCATAACTGGACAGCATAGACTCAAAATCCTTCCTTGCTCGATGAGATTATATGGGTATGCTATTTTTAGGCCTTTAGTGGGAGATAAATTGAAAGCTTTTACTCCAAAAATGACTTCGATTTCATTTAGTCTTTTGATTAATGACTTAGAGTTAACAAAGGGATTTAAAGGATTAAGCGAAATCTACAAACGCAGCATATAATGGATGTTAGTTGCTTCAACATAAGCTTAAAAGAAATAGCCCCTGACTAAGAAGGTCAACACAATTCACTTTAAAAAGGATTATAATCAAAATTTCAGTCTATCATTTGCGCGTTACCTCTAATGCTTGTAGAAAAAACACCTTGACAACTCGATGTACAGTTAAGTCGAACTAATTAAATAAGGTGAAATGAACTTTAGCGTAAGGGTAACGAGTAAAAAACAAATTAGTGTGGAACTGCGTTTTGCAGCGATACTTTGGTGGTACAATTTCCTTCGTTTGCAGAACTTGGCAACATGTACCTGTACTGCTGTGTTGAAATGAGATGTGCATACTTAATTAATAAGTTAAGGGAAAACATTGTAGAAAATTTACTTGACTACTCAACAAAATCGTCTTCAATGTGCGAATTGTAAGTTGCATTTATTCTTATTTTAGGTGTGGTTCAAAAATCGCCGCGCCAAGTACCGCAAATTAAAAGGATCCAAAGAAAGCGAAGACCGAGAATCGGAGGACAGTACGGAAACGAAAACGAATGATACCAAGGAAGAGACTGATCTTCAGGAGGAGGAAGTGTCGCTTGTCGAGCAGCGGCCCCAGTCTCACCCACCAAACAAGAGACAGAGGGTAGACAGAGATCTGGAAGACCGTAATACCGTTTTACCCGCACGCCCTACACCACTGAGCTCTGCCTATAGCTCCTCACCTTATTCCCAAAGGTCTTTACAGCTTGACCCAAGATTAGCATCGGGGTATGGCAGTCCTTATGTACCTGACTGGGTTTACTACGACAGTGTGAATTACCACCAGTGTCCGCTGACCGTGCAACAACTGTATGCAAACGTGGGAGTTATTCACTGACCTTTTTTTTACACAAGATAGGCTTTGCTGTAAGGTTTAACACCCATTAATTTATCTATACATATACATAGTAGATGTGTGGTAGGCTGTAAAGCCATGAAGAGTAAAATAGTTACAGTAGTGCTTGTTGGTTAAAAGGCGTATTAATCAGATGTGTTAAGGCATCATAGAGCCAGATTATCTAAATTAATATAAAAATCATGATTCTTTACAATAGCTTTACCATTACGGTAATTAATGCATACTTTCATAGTTTTTAATGATACTGTTAACAATTCTCCTTCATTTTACTTCTTAAACTCTATATTATCCAAGAAAGCAGTTTTTTTGGCTCTTTGAGAGATTGTTGTTTTTAATTATCTTATATATTATAAAAGCGCTAGGTACTGTTCCGATACGACATACGTACCTAAAAATAGCCCTTTTCAAGGTTAACTTTTCTCATTTGCATCACAATACAATCTAGAACGTTTTCCAGGCAATTTCGGGCTATTTTGAAGTTTTAGCCCGAAATTGCCTGGCACACACGTTGGATTACATTGCAATGCAAATGAGAAAAACTAACCGTGAAAAGGGCTAATAGCTCATTACTGCGAAAGATAGTATATTTTGTCACGCAACACACTTCTAAATTCCCAAGTACTCTACTTTCCCCACCATGTATTCAAGGAAAACCGAAACAAAAACAACAAAAAAGTCCGCATATAAAATAGTGACCATAATAAATGCATAAAACAATAAAACAACTGTAAATACTTCAAAAATCCCTCTCTAACACCACAATAATACAAGCTCTTAGTTTATTGGGAAAGGTCTTATTTATTCTAATTTATACACATCTTTGTAATATTTTTAATATATTTAAGCTCATGCCAGTGCCTTTCGTCTTCAGTTTATAAAAATGCACGTGAAATTGATTGTTTTTTTAGAACATGCCAATTCGTAATAAACGTGAACGAACTTCAACGCCTGTCACTGCGGTTATTTAGTATGTAAAACGTTCCCAAGGGGAGGTAGGTAATACACGGTGTTTTAGAGGAGGTTCAGTTTACTGATCACTCCCATCTTGCTCTTTGAGCGCGAAGCTTTGAAACAATTCAGACTTAAAAAGCTTGGTCGGCGGACTTATTGTGGTCGCGTTAAATATCGATAGGATTTCTGGGGAATTAATTATTTCATTTATTGACTCTCTTAGTTACTGGCTGGTTTGCAATGCCACGCCTTCAAAAATAACCGTTCAATAAATGAATTCAAGAAGCTGGGATATGAAAGATGATTGATATATTTAATCAACGTCGCAATGAGCAAGAACTGTTTAGTTAGCAAAAATATGAGCAATAACTCATCTTTCGGCGTGATCGAGAGCCTTATCGGGCCGCCATTTTTAATGTCACGCAAATCGCAAACTCGGAAATTCAAACGCGCTCTATTACAAAATGAGAAAGCTTGTCGGGCTTAAAAGTTCCAAAAGTCAAGTTATTAGAGGATCTTACATCTGATGAATCTTAACTACAGTAGAATTAATGATTTTTATTTTGGAAAATGATGACGTTACAAGAAAATCAATGATAGTCTGGTTACAAGCCTACTGTCACTCTCAAATGTTTTTCACTGCTTTTGTTTGGTGTATTTTGAGATTATTCAAGTCAAAATAGAAGACCACTGCGCTTTTAGGCTTGGCTAAATCTATATATTAGCAAAAAAATGACAAGTACTGACTGGCAGAGAAAAGGGCGCAGTAGCCTAAAAGCTAACGCGCTGGACTTCGGATCAAACAGTTCTGGTTTTTCGCCGCTCTCTGGCTGTAAGTGCGTCATTTAGTGATGGGTAAAGCCGCTGGCATTTTTACCTTGAAGGCTTCGGTGCAGGAGAAAGTCGTGCTGAACAGCTGATCAGTCCCGTTCGTTTTATTTGATCTGAAAAGGAGGCCCTATTAGGGGAAGGGTCCGGTTATCGGAGCACAGTTATCCCTTAACCCTTAAAGTATCAACAGGGTTATCCCTAAAAGTATCTCTGGTAGAGTTTTCACCATACAGAAAAATGAAATCTTGCATACTAGAAATGTCTCATTAGACCTAATAAATATCTTATTTGTGTTTACCTTTAAGAATAACTATTATAACTGATTGCACACCTCAAGGATAATGCTGCGGTATTCTAGATTCAATTGCAGGATAGAAGTGACTGCCGTGACTGCGTATCTCATCGCTTCCTTCTTTTTGGATGTGTAGGTTTTTAAGTAACTTCGTAGTATGCCAGGTCCGCTCAGATTGAGGAAAAAATAAGTCATTTAGTGCATGCACTAGCCCTAAAACCTGTGTGTGCAGACGAGGCTCTTATATGTCATTGAACATCAACTTAAAACATGTACATTTTGTTGACTGGTCAGCAATGAAAAGTGTTACATTAACATGGAAATGCAATGCTGTGGGTTCTTTAACACCATTTTGGAGGATTAACTGAACTAACTAAATAAACCGCCTGTTCTGTAGGCTAGCCGGAATTATGTCTGCGTTCGCAGGCTACCATCTCGCCCGGCGCTGTGAAAACAATTATCCGTGACATCGGTATAATTTTAGCATTTTAGCATCTCAAAATGTAGGGAAAAATGGAAATTTCGGAATTCTTAAGTTATCCTATTTTGTATAGCGAAACATCTGCGGGGCAGTCTTGCTGTAATTTTATATTTTTGGCCATGAAATGAGCGAAATGTTCGGCACACAAAATTCGACAGTTACGTCCGGAACGATTCATAAGAGTGGCGATACGATCAATAGAAACTTATCGCCGCTATTAAATAAGATCTCGAATAAAATCATCAGTTTCCTGATGGTTCTTTTCTTCAAGGTCTCCAAGTTATAAAAATATTGTGAAATATAAAGTTAAAACGCAATGAGAGATGTCCCGACCATTATTCATTATTCGGCCTGGAAAAAGTCACAGATATATGACCCTGGTGACCTTGAAATTCTAAACAACGGATCATAACCAACCAATTCTATAAATTATGAAATAAAACGACTGGTACACGCATCGGAACTCACCTATAAGTTCATGTTTATCTTGAAGTAGAGGTAAAGCGACTTTGAACTGGTCGTCGGGGTTAATAGAGAATATCCTGCCACGACTGAATTCTGGTTCCGGTGTTAACCGCTTGTACTGCAATTAGATTCCAATTTCCTTCGCTCTCTAGTCAAAGCCACAAGTCTTTAGGTAGCGAAGAAATGACGGAAGGTCGTTTTCTTTAATTTCCGTAAAAAAGGACCCGGTCGATTTCATCGCAGGTTTCTCATCGCCCTGTTTGTAAATGCACGCTGTAACTTCATGCAGTTCTATGAGAATAAAGAGCGCACGTGGGACTAGACAAACTGCATGTGGTCACTTACCCCGGGCCATCCGGGACAAAAGCGGTGCTCTTGGTGTAAAGTCTGCAAAGTGTTGCTTGTACTGACTTGTTTCGACCGATAACCGATCAAGGGTGTAAAAAATGTCAGCAAAAGTGTAAAAAGAACAAGAAAGCACAAGAAACAGAGGCCGAACGTCACAGAGCTCGTTTTCAATTATCCCTTAAACTAATCTTCTTATCCCTTAATTATTTTTCCCGTTATCCTTTATCCCTAAAATTATATTTCCTGTTATCCCTTATCCCCAAAACCCCTAACAGGGCCTCAAATGTGTATGGCAGCTTTTGAGCTATTTTTGATTTTATGTTTTCTATGTTTGCGAAAAATCTGCCTCACTGATTTTTATGTGACTTTGCATGAATGCTAAATCAGAGCCAATTTCTTTTTCCGATCCTGAAATTTTGAAATGGGGTGATACAGGAAGTTTCTGAAGTTACCTACTAGTGCACTCACGCGTTCATTTTGGCAGTTTGTTGACGATTAATTTTTCACCGTTTGCATAGAATGGCAAACAGTAAATAGTGAAGGAAAAAACATCTTTGAACGTTTTTCAAAAAGGTGTTACGTTGTGCTGTTATACTCCATCAAAACTGTAGTGAGCTACCTAATTAGACTACTTCGACCTGGACAGTCGAATGCAGCATCCTTTTGTCCTTTTGCTAAAGTTTTTGCCTCAAAATATTGACATAGATTTGAGAACTTTTAAATGAGAAGTCAAAACAACTTCTGACGATCACTGGAAGCCGAGATTCGATATTTTTCAACATGTAATGGCGGCCGAGTTACAAGCGTGATGTAAACAAAGCGTAGGCATTTGCTTAAACCGTCGAGTAATAATTGGTCTTATTTTGCCTCATTTTTCCTATTTCATAGCTAAAAAGTGTAGCCTGTTCAGTTGTCAGCTGATAATCAAGCCTATCCTGGTTCAAGCTCGGGACGTGGCACTGCCTTGTGTTCCTGACCATGACACTTAACGCTCACAGTGCCTTTCTTTACCCAGGTGTATAAATGGTTACCGCCAAATTTAATGCTGGGATAAAAGGAGGGCTGATGGGGTCTTAGTGTTATATTGCATTCTATAGTGGGAAATGTTTTGAAATGTAACATTAATAAAACGTACCGTAAAAGTGTTTTTTTTTCCTTTTTTTTAGGGGGCGGGAGGTGGATGTACCCATCGATGTACAAGTATCCCAGCCATCCCGTCCAATGAGGAGTAAACTAAATGCTTCATACTAGGGCTAAGCTCCGGTGGTAACAACCGCTTGGGCCGACGCAGTCATAACTGTGGTCGACTAGTGCATTTACGAGTTATAAGCAGAGCAATAAGAGATTACATAACACATCGGCAGAAGGTAACAACAGGAAAACGCAGGAAAACGCTTTTCAACTCGCAATTGATAAAAAGCTAGTTTCCAAAATGTGTGGACGCTTACTGAAGGAGCTAGCAAGTTTTCCCTCGATATAAAACCTCATTCCCAGGGCTTTTCCCGCCCCTCCCAATCTCTAAGGCAAGACAACGGGAAAAATTCGAGACATGACGAGTTTCGCGTGCTTGCTCACGAGACAAACCATAAGAAAAAAAAATGGACTACTTTTAGTCTTCTGCGTAGGACAAAGGAAATTAACCAGGTATATATAGATGAGCCCTTACAGTTCTTGTTTTAAGTTTATTGTAATTCGCAGGCACTTTAAAGTAATTTAAATTTTGTGTGTGTTATCTTCCAAAATTAAACTAAATAATTATCTTTATTTCCCAGTTGTTCGGAGCCAATTAGGGTTAATTAATCGCGATAAGAATATAACCATGGTTTTAATCGTCTTAATACATTAATCCAGTCACGGTCAGTGTCTACATAAACCAGAGTCAAACTATGGTGGAACTTAAGACAACTAGACTACTGCAAGTAATAATAGAATTTCACTCAAATGACGAAATAAACAGATACAGAAGGCATGAAAAACTAGTTTAGTTTGTGCCACAAGCTCTTACAAACAACATAACTTCGTTAGAAATACAGTAACAAAGGACTCTTTGTTCGTAATCTCTGGTTTCTCAACAGTTACTAGGAAGATAGAAATGTCGGAAATGTTGCTGAAGCGTAGATTATACCCGACTTCGTCAAGCAGTCATAGACTTTTAGGCTTTTCCATGCATTCTTTTGATGACAATTGCGGTAAGTAATAAGTCGAAAAAATTAGCTGCTAAATTATCTTACATTCAATCATAGTGACCTCAAAAAGTCGAGCAGAGGCGTTCCGATAAATTCACGATTGGATGTGGTACTTAACCACTTTGACCGGAATGACTCGATCTTAACCACACCTAAGTGCATTTTATCAACAAAGCTTCCAGGAAATTTTAAGACCTTCATTATCACAGTGGCGATGCATCGTTAAGCAACATTGTCACCAAATATTCTCTGACCTAACAAAAAATATTGAACGGCAATAAGGTAGGAATAATATTTTGATTCTTCGAGCTAAGGGCTGAATCTAAAGGATCTGTCTAGACCAGCAGAGTATAAGATTGCTCGACCGAAACAAAACTAAACCGAATGAATACTGACTTTTAGCCATAAGACCTCAACAAAGGGTGGATCGATACGTACTTAGGAATTTTAGGAGAACTTAATCCAAGAGTAAATACTTAAAATATACTATATTAATTACTGTTGATAGATAATTGTCAGAAATACAAAACGTCGCAATACTTCAGTGTAGAACAAGATGATTCTGTTCTAAAATTCTATTAAATCATGTAACTCGAGGATCCTCATGAAATTTATTCTTGGCTGGAAGGTATGCCCACTGATCAGATAGCGCCGGGTTGAACATTTTGGATGGGTATGGGTCAAAACGAAACTTTAAGTGACGTTCAGTTCACAGATGTCTCGCTACGTCTCTTTAATGTTTTGTTCGCTCACGGAATTATTTTGAACTTCTGTGTGACCAGAACTTGGAATATAAGCAAACTTAAGGTGTTTAATTGCCCACTTAATGGCATTAGCACTCTATAAATTCAGCTTAGCTAGGATGAAAAAATTCCAGGTCAATAAAACAGTTCTTTAAATCTACCTTAACACTTTGGTATCAGGGGAGAGAGTTTTTTTAGCCTGAAAATCACAACCACACACGGTGTCTTCCACGCATGATAAATAAGGACCCGGCTTGTCATTCTGGTGGCCTTTATTTGATGGTTTCCGGGTACATTTATCAATGTCAAGCCAGTCGCTGTAATTACATTAACAGCTGGTAAGCTCACACAATTACCACAAGTATATACTGGTTTGAACTGAAGTTCACTATTGACGGCCACTCTAGATCTCAGTCTTATTAACAAAGAAGCTCTCGTTATTTGCAGAGTAAGCTACAAGCACAGGCCATGGAAACCATTCCATTTTCTATAGAAAGTATTCTAAAGAAGAACTCTACCTCGAGCGTCGACGAGGCGACAGAAACGCAACCCTCGAGATCCAATGACGCCCTATCATTAGCTGTGAAGTTGGCTGGTAAGTCCACTTGAACTATCAGAACAAATTTAGTTTTAGCTACCGATGGAGCTTGGATATTAAAAGTTCTGCGATGCGACAGAAGAACATTTGCCTTCTACTATAGTACATAAGCCTTAGCAAACTTGGAAAGCGTTCATTTTTACAATGACCCTTGGGATATGATTTAAGCTATTTTGTCTCAGCTAATAGCTTAAAACGATACATTGTGGAACTTAAAATATTGATTTAGAAAAGGCTTCCTTTCGAATGAGGATCTCTCCTCTCTTATGCTGATAGATCAGTCTTAGTTACGCCGATTGCTTTACTGATTAAGGGCTTCTTCATCAATGCACGAAATTGATAACAAAAATAAACTGTTTACGAGTGACGTTACATGAATAACTGAGGTAGAATAACCTATTAAGTCAATTGGATAGATGACTATGTACTGCCAATTGAACATTTATTTCTTTAAACGAGCAAGGCACGCTCACTGAATCATGCGCAACATTGGCCGCGTGGTATGACCTGAATTTTGTATAGTATACTTTATTTTCTCTTCCAAGATAACACAGGGGGACAACATGTAGGTTGCCAACATTGATTCAGACATATTTTAGGAGAAATAACTTTAGCAATGATCTTGTTAACTTTACCACAAATGACGAGGAGGCTTCAAACTCAACGTTAATGTAAACAAGATAACAAGGAGTGAAGAGTTTCATTTCTAATTTGTTTGAGCCGAGACCTCAGTTGCACATGTCTCTCAGTGACACAGTATGCAAGGATTGACGTTTCAAATTCTCCTTTTGCGACAGCGGTTCAGCATACTATGAGAATTATTGACGATAGTAGAAGTGAAAAAAACAACATAAATAAAACGATTGCTGTTTCAAAGAAAATCTGCCAATTTCGTGACCTTCCATTAATCGGTGTTTATCAAAAGACTGAAGGTTCTTTTGTTTGCCCAGTTGGCGCCAGAAAAAGATAAAAGATCTAGATAAACCCGACAAAACTATAGGAGCAAAAACACTGTTTTATTTTACACCCATTAGTAATTTACACAGTTCACAGAAACATCAGCCAACTGATCAACGGAGCAACGGAAAATTGCAACAGCGGCTTTACAAAAGAATCACAGCCCAATTTCCCTACTCTTGCACTGTCTTACACTCATAGCGTATATCGAAATTACCTTTATTTGTTATCAGTGACCCAATTACCTGACATTGGGAACTTGTGCATTCGTGCCTCTGGCTACAACAAACATTTCTGCCTGTTTACTCAGTCTTCAACATACGCGATAAATTGTTATGGCAGTGTCAAGAGAGAAAATCTTTACGGATTCTTACTGATGGAAAAGGTGGCTTTGTCGGTGTTCGAAAAAAAAAACTAATAGTTGGCATTGTTAGAAGGTCAGCTTTCTGTGAGGTGTGATGACAGGAGCAGATAGACTGTGGGTGCAGAGGGTTCAAGCGGCCCTTTTTGGCCGAAAAAGGCTTACTTGATGGTCTAAAATAAGGTTATTGTTTTATCGGCAAATATTCTTTAAAAGCAATCAGAACGAAGTAAAAACACAAGAACCAAGTGCTTAAACAAAATGAGCGTAACTGAAAGAAAAGCGGAAGTTTGCGGACGATGTGTGAAAATAATAAAGGAAAGAAGAAACTTCCTGCGATTGGAGTCAGACGGACATACAACACTCCAAGGCTTTAAGTAATTAATCATTCCTAATGAATAAATTGGTAAGTAGTTATTCATACATGTTGTGGTGTAATTGTCTAAGAATCGATAACGTGTTGTACACAACACCTTGAAAATGCACCCAAATCCAGTGAGAGCGTGCAATACCGTTTTTTAATCATTTTAACACTGCTGTCTGCAAACGATTTAAACGTTAGTGGGTCAATTAATATATTTAATGGGTGTTTTGTGTTGTTCTCCATTTCAACTGAAACAGAATCAAGACCATGGATTCTGCCTTCTAAAAAGCAGGTGATGGCAGATGCTGCTCGGCGAAATTCCAAGACTGTCGCATTCCAGCCGCCTCTGTCGGCACGCATTTGGGAATGAAAACAATTTAATCTTGCAAATCACAGGAGTAAATACCTTAAAATAAACTGACTAAATGGCTGGTGATAGACGGCTGTCGGGAAAACAAGACTCGTAAATCACAATTTTACAGGGTCTGGTGATAGAGGGAAATTCTGTACTAATACGTTAATCCTCTGATACGAGAAAAGCTTAGGGACGTTGTTAAAGGTTAAGCTTTATTCTTGACAAATTCCGGGAAATGTCTCGTTAATTTATTAACTTAAAACTACCGACGCATCTGATAAGACGTGGAAGCGTTCTGGAATATTCAAGATACCTGTAGATAATCTAACAAATGTTCCCTAATGTTATGTTAGCACTCTTATTGCTCCCTTACATCCTGGATACAAGGATCGATCGGGTGAACTCTGGAATTATCTCATCGCTTATTTCTCGTTGAGAGTCGTAGGCCGGAGTCCATCGTCGAATCAGTTTGGACCGCGTTTTGAAATATTTGTCAAAACCAAATCTAATTTAATAGCATCAACAGATACTAACGTCACGCACGGTTATCAAATGTGTGAGCAACTTTGGCTTCATCTCAATACAATGTCTATCTGACTACGCTCGTCCACGGAATGTTTATAATATTACCTACCTCTTGCATTTAAAGGAGTTTGCTTCTAAGGGCTATGCTTATACCAATATCTTGATGAGTTTTTTTTTGAATAACGGATGATGACGCACACGATACGATTGTCCAAAAACTATTGAGTATAGTACTAGTGGACTTACGTAAGCGCATTACATGGTGACAAATAAACCCCGTTGTCACATGACTATGGTCACATTATTGCTGATCAGTAATTTACAAACGCTTACCTTTTTACTTAGACGTTATATTGGAGGCTCGACAAGAGAAAACTCGTCGCATACCAAGACGAACGAGGACAGCCTTTACGCACCAGCAGTTGGGAGTCCTGGAGAAATCCTTCAGTAAAACACATTACCCAGATGTAGAGCTCAGAGAGCAACTGGCTGAAAAGACCAATCTGCAAGAGGGTAGAATCCAGGTGAACTGGTTAATAGATTGCTTAGTAATGTCAGCTAACTTTCTTTGGTGTTTCTGTGTCTTCTTGTTTGTTACAGCCACAACTGATTTGGTTCTCTCATGGACTAAGACCTAATGGACCGCGGCCGGGCTTAGGGGGACAAGAGACTAGGGGACGTTCCGCCACCCTCTTTCCCCTATGGGGCAAGGCGAAGGGCTAACTAGCAAAAGAAGTGCGGGGGGGGGGGGGGGGGGGGTTGGGTATGAATCTCGAGGTCGTACTTAACTCATTTTGGTGTCTACGCGGGATGAACATGGCGCCTTCTTCATTTTTATTGCCGTTTTTTGTAATAAGGAACATGTTTTACTTTTTAGGTTTGGTTTAAAAACAGACGCGCCAAGTATAGAAAAGACAAAAGAAAATATATCCCTGTGCATAGCAATCAGAACTATGAAAGTGAGGATGAGTACATTCCACCCACCTATCAGATGATACCAACTCAAAACTTGTCATCTCGTGTTCAGTTCAACACGCCATTACCGTGCTACTGCAACTGTAGCGGTACAAGGGAAACGTTTAGACATTTCTGCGGAGTTTCGTCATCTGTGTGTACGCATTTAGCCTCACATGCTCAGCTCGCACACGTCAATGGACTTAGCAGTATATCGTATCCGATGTCGTGTACCCATAACCAAGTAATGGACCATACGCATATGGGACATGTGTGGCGGGGATAAACAAGGATAGAATGATAGGCGATCGCTTCCTTAGTGTAGTCTCAGACGATAGTAGGTTCCAAGATCGCGAAGTTGTACGTAAAAAGAGCAAATCCTTCGCCTTCCCTCCCCCTTGCAGGGAACAAAGTTCAGATAGACTTAGTGGCGAAAATCGGGATATGCGATACTCGTGAACTTGGTGCTTAGATCCAGTCGTGTTCCGGGTAGAAGTATGGCACTCGCATGCAATTTAGCAAGCGAGAGTAACGGTGCTGACCACAATTAACATAGAGAACAGTTTCTCCAAAAACGCAAAGGTAAAAACTGACAATAAAAATGTACAAAATGTTAATGTAGCTTATGCCTGTTCATCATCAACAAAGATTCAAGAGGGAAATCTGGCTTTTAATTCAATTTATTGAACCCTCCCCCCCTATAACACAACCCTCAGCAGAATGGGGAAGAGTGAAGTTTGCGTCGGACAAATTCCGACACTGTGGACGATAAGGTTCGAACCCGTCCGCGAGACGTAAAACACGGTAAACTGAAGGTTTACAAAAGTTTATGGTAGCTAGTTTGATTGTCCATTTTTGTAAAAGATAATTCGGATACTGAAGTTACTCTTGCTGTATTGTGGTATTAACAAGTTGAACCCCGCTTTTTGGAACTGATACAGAGGTACCAAAAACAGTTCAATATAGCCAGAGTTCGAATTAACTGATAGTAAATGACTGAAGAACAAATCCAAGGGAAATTCGAAATAACCGAGTTCAAATTAGCGGAGTCCAAGTATAGGAGAGGCAAAACCGTCCTTGTTAAATGGGTGTGCAGTCACTCACCTTCCCAGAGAATATTATGCACTTATTGACTGAGTGGTGCGCTCGGTCGGTACGTCCTGAACTCGAGCCAAAAATTGTCCTGGCCCGACCTAACTCAGTCATATCATTTCACCACTGTAGTGTTGAAAATTCTCTTTGAACCTAAATATGATGCGGGTACGTAATGAAATATCAGACGTCCGCACGCGGGACAACGACAAAAAAGATTCCACAATAAAAGCTTGCCATTTATTTCAAAATATGTCAAACCATCAAAAACTTTACGAGCGACTTAAGTTTGCTTCACGCCTCAGTTCACAAATCTTTTTTTAAATTTGTGGACTCAATAAAATGTCGGCGTCGTTTCAAGCTCAGTATTTAGCGACCTTTCGGTTCCTCTTGAATGAGAGAGAACCATCGACTGAATATGAATCATACCGCTGTTGGCTCCTGCAAACAGTGCCTGGGTTTGACTTTGCTATGTAGTGGAAATATACTAACAGGAATCGCACGAGCAAGTTTTGATTATCTATCATCTGGATGAACTGTTAGGTAATGAACTTGTGCTTGGACTCAGTTTTGTCTTGTGGCTTATGGTTTTCCATGAAAATGGCGCGCGGGGCCTTACTCTGGTGATATCATAAAATACCGTACTTTAGCTGTTTCGTTAGCATAAAATGCCCATAACCCCATCTCACGTCAAGTTCAAGCTAAGAGGACTGAGCAGACATCGGCTGAAGAATAGTATCGCAAAAGCATACTTATAGAAAAGGTACGTGTACCGATCTGTTGTCCAAACACCCATGCAAGGCTGGGATAACTCGATCTATCGCGTAAAGCAGATGAGCTTTCTTCTTTAGGCCGGGCCACAAGGAAAACATGTTGGGCCACCTCTTTTTCGTTTCAAGTAGGTTTCCTTCCAAGGGTGGCTCAATTCAGAATAAGTAAATTCCTTGAAGCAATGCAGTTCATGAATCAACAACATCAGTGGCTTTCCTGATTCTCTATTTCATGTAGTGTGCACGAAATGTCATCGACACTTATCCTCAAAGCAGACCTATACTTTTAATTTATCGCGACTACTATAATATACCGCCAATGGTATCTTTATGGGAAATTGTAAATGATCCAACTACCTGTCAGGTGACGTTTTCCGAACAGTCGAATAATTTAAGTGCTCCTAAAGCCAAAACGTCGTTCGTTACTAACCTTACAGATATAGAACTACAAAATATATTACTGGTAATTAAAATATTAGCTTTTTAAGACATTTGCCAACAAAAGTGGTTAATAATCTCATTATAAGAAAATAACCTTTTGAGTGGCTAAGGGTCACTAAAAAAATGTTAACAATAAACTGACAAGCAGTGAGGAGGTCACTGTTTTAATGCCACAGAGGTAAGTGACATTGTTAAATGGTTTCTTGAATGCGTTATCGTTAAAGTGCGAAAGCAGTACAATGAACGCTTAATAGAAGTAATTTACGTTTCCACAGCGTTATATCATCATCCCGACTTCGTGCTTTACTCGTTTTAATCAGTTAATTTCTTTATCGGAGAAACACTTCTGAGTTTAAGTTTACCAACTTGGCGCCAGAAAACCCAGATAGACGATGTTGATAAAATGCATTATCGCTTCTAAAAAAGGAAATATTGAGAGTATTGCACGTAATTAACCAAGGAAAACTAACACAGTTAAATTATGAAACAAAATTCTTTTAGACTTAAAAGACGTCTTTCTGTTATATAGTTTCTGCTGACTAAATAAATGTACAAGGAGAATGTAGGCGGTAAAAACACGTAAGAAATCGAATTTGCATTTTTGATTTGTTCATTTATGAAATCTTATTCTATCTTCTAATCAAGGGCCTGCCTCTCAAAACATCTTATAAAGTAAACGTCTAGCATTACCAAAAGGTTTATGCTGTACGTGGTTATCATAGGTTCTATTGTTTTCCAACAGGCCATTTGACTAATTCAATTACAGTATGGCGGCCTCGGCTCTCCGGACAGTGCAATTCGGCGGTTAGCGCTAATTAATTAGTTCATTGGAACACTGCATGGTAAACCGTAGTCTGAAACAACAGATGGAAATATTTTGCAGCCTTGAGAATCAAGCCTGGTGGTACGTTGTCCCTATGTATAATCTTTAAATAATGTTCTTCAATTGTTGTAATATTTTTTGACTTAATATTCACCAAAAATACGTAAAATGATAACATACAAGGCTAAAATAGTAAGAAAAAATATTACGTTTTCGACTTATCGATGACAGAACCTCGAGAAAGTTCGGTTTGTTAATGAATGAAATTTTATTCTACGACAATTCAACTGACTCGCTTGCGAAATGTAGTATTTCGCTCTACAAAGCTATAAAGACAATCAGTACGTTTTATTGATTTCTTTTTTTGTTAGTACAATCTCCGTGAAATAATCTAAAAATTGTAACAGAAAAAGTATAACCAATGTTGTAAGATCCCAAGCTGAGCTTTAACCTTTTATACGATGCGCGAAAATCCTGAATGAAAAACAATTTCCTGCAATTGGAGTAAGATAGACATACAATATGCTAAACTTTAGGTAATTAATCATCCATAATGAACCGAATAAATTGAAAAACGATACATGGGGTAAAAATGGTCTCATGCAGACATTGGTTTTTTTTTTCACTGAGTGTTTTAACATGTATACAAACTAGTTGTAGACAATGGTACATACAGCTTCCGAATGCTATTTGAAAAAGTGGTTTTAATTTGATTTTAGAGTCTCGAATGAAACTAATCCTGGTTTGTGAGATTCAGTATTTTTTTGTTCTTAGTCCTGGGTAGAAACATATAAAGCCAAAGTTAATCATACGAACACAGGTTGCTTCTACTCTTAGCAAAATTATTGGATCAATAAGATATCCTGAACATGGACCCGGGCCGGGAACATGAACTACAAATGTGACACGATAGCACTGTACATTCCTGCTACGGGACTTTTCTGCTCATATGCACTTTCAAGTTTAGAAAAACTTAGAAAACAGCTAGTTGTCGCGCCATACTTCCATGTTTAATCTGCTTGTTTTTACTTTGCGGATGTTCGGCGTTAAGTCGTAATTAAAACCATAGATTATGCCTTCATTTATCAACCGATAGGCGATAAACATCGGCGAGTATTAATGAACAAAATTCCAATACTATCTCACACACGCCGCCTCTGTCGGTGAGCATTTTAGAATGAAAACAATTTAATCCTGTAAACAGGACGAAAACTTAAAATAAACTAACTAAATGGCTGCTGATGGATGCCGTCGAGAAAAAGCGAGACCAATAAATCATAACGACGAAGGGTATCACTATTGAGGGATTTGTATGCCTGATACTATAATCTCATGACATGTGAATAGTAACAGCCCCATTACACATATGCCTTGCCTGATACACACCAGGCAATCACTCTTTTTTTTATTAAAACTTGGCTCTTATGATAACGAAGGTGAAACATCTTGCAACTTAACTCCACAAGGAGATAAGCGGTCCTTGACAGAGTGTAAACGTTAAGGTGTCTAATTGCTCATTTAATGGCATTAGCACATCATTCTTAAAATAAGTAAGGATGAAAGAACTAGGAAATGATTATGTTCTTTCATATTTTGGAGCAAATATGTCAATGAATTATAGTTTTTCACCTTCTGTCTTCCACGACTAAAATCCTTCTTTCAAAGCTGCTGGTACGTTAACTACTGGCATCTGCGACAGTTTCTGGAGCATTTATCAATGTCAACGTGCGTGGCTTAATTACATTAGCAGCTACAGCAGCTTGTAAGCTAACACGATCTGATTATGAAAAGCACACATGACACACATACAAGCGTCTGCATTGTCAAAGTACAAGCATTGCACGTACTGAGGCGCAGCAGTCAGGGATGGAAAACGATTTGACAGTCTGTTAAAAGAATCGAGTACACCGAAGGAATCAATACACTACTCCATAATGGATACCAATCCATTCTCGATTGAAAGCATTCTGAAAAAGAACTCGTCCACGCCGACTGATAACACGGAGGAGGAACCCAAACCTTCGAAATCGACTGAAGCCCTTTCACTCGCTGTGAAACTAGCTGGTAAGTTGTAATTTATCCAATATGGTGCTCACTAAAGTAAATCACTAAGTGTCTAATGAAAGATGTCTTGTGTCGATGAAGTTAGATCATCGAATCTGCGCCAAAGGTTCAAAATGCGAGAAGAACACTAAGGCATTATTTGCGATCAGCTCGTCTGTGAGAGGAAAGTGTGCAACAAATGAAATCTGTGAACATACCCCTGTCTTCCTTAAAATAATCGATGGTAAGGTATTGATTGTGACATTTAAATCTCTAAGCTTTAGTCTCCTTAGATCTATAATCTCTATAAAAACAAATCGCATGTTTAAATAATGGAGTGTGTACTTCAGAAGAATAGAACTAGATTATTATAATAGTGCTCAGGCCCATCAAAAGCGAAACGTGAGCAGTCGTTTCGTACAGACTTGGCTTTATGTCAAATAAAAACAAGTTGCCTCTTGGCAAAACAGAACACCTTATTTAAATACCAATAAATGATTTCAAATTAAAGCTCCACGAACAACTGTTACTCTTTTAATAGTGATGTTTCATCATATGAGACTATATTGCCAATTGAGAGAAAAGAAAAGCGAGTTCTAATTTAATGAACGCAAAACCACAAAATTACTTATGGTATTCTAAAGAATAGTTCGGCATCATCATTTGTCGCAGACAACGTTTTTGCAGCCGGACTCACTTTCGTTATGTCTCTAAGTTTATTTCCCTAGCACTTTGATCAGATATTTTCAATGCTATGGCTTAGATGATGTGATTTAGGCTGTTGAAGCTGACTAGAGCAAAATAACAGCGCCAGCTTTGATCAAACGTTTATCAATTCATTCGAGAACATCTCTTAAAGAACAGTAAACGAGGTGAAAACGCACCGATATCAACTAGGAGTCAATGTAAACAAGCTAACAAGGAGCGAAGAGCCATATCTACATCTTAATGAGAAATCCATCTTCAAATACCTTCATAAACAGAATGTCAAAGGTATGTTCAGCAAGGCTAACCTCTAGGCTCATTAAACCGACGCGAGGTAATCTCGTTTACAATTTTAAGGATAGCAATCTACCACACCTGGTTATTTCTTTATCGCGAATCTTATCCAAACAAAATGTCTTTTTGAACCAATCTGGCGCCGAAAAAGTATGTCAAATGGCTATCCGTTTAAACAAATTGATTTCAAGGACAGTAAACTTAAAGTGGTTGACATTTAAGAATGGTTTTTTGTTAGTCAAAGTGAAGCAGCACGTTTGAAGCCCAAGCATGCTGGTCCAGTTTTGTATAACACTGACAGAGATGCAGAGATGTCTGTCTGAAATTTAGATTAAAAAGCCTTAAGCAGCCCATGATAGGCGTGGTGTATCTGTTATTGTACGCTCTAAGAGGTACCATAATGAAATCAAAAATTGGTTATCCTGTCTAATTAGCATTCGTCACGACTACATATAAATATTGTTTTGACAGTTATGACTTGTTCATATCTAGTCTAACACTCACTTATGTTACTGTGAAAATGAAAATACGTTACAGGATGCTAGGTCATATTTTTATCTGTAAGCGGTACCAAATAAGGTGCTGGCAATCCCAACGGAATATGATGACGAGAACATTCCGTCAGTTTAATACGAGATCCCCTACCTCCACCAGGACATTGGTAATCTTGGCAGTTTTTTTTAGTTCTGTTTAAAATTGATGGAATGATCTAAAGGACTAACTTCATGGCGAATGTTGGTCTCTCAGCTTCCCACTGAATCTGCTAGATCACTTGGCCACGACACCCAAAGGTTCCTCTCAAATAATGAACGACTGGCATGCTATACAATGTTCCATACAGTGCAATGAGTGTGCCGAAGCCCGATCACATGCACGATTTGCTGATCAGAATTTAACCAACACATTTTGTACCAATGATTTTCTATCCTCTCTCAGACGTTATTTTAGAAGCTCGACAAGAGAAAACTCGCCGTACACCACGGCGCACGCGCACAGCCTTTACGCACCAGCAGTTGGGAATCCTGGAGAAATCCTTCAGTAAAACACATTACCCAGATGTAGAGCTCAGAGAGCAACTGGCAGACAAGACCAATCTGCAAGAAAGCAGGATTCAGGTAAATAGATGAACCAGCATCCTATCCAAGAGGGAGTAGAAACTAGTCTTTTCATGCTACAGAAAGCGGGATAAGCTCCGGGCTGATGGGCCATTTGACAGACTTGACCATAATTAAGGCTTACATTCTAAGCCAATTCAACAACAAGCGTTTACCCATTTGCTCGTTTGTGGCTTAAATAAAAGGTAATTGAAACGAACTTTAAACCCAATTACATGTTTAAGGCGGCATTCAAATGATTAGTCTTTCGAACGTAACCGATCTTTATTCTTTCAATCTCGCTTGTTAGGTCTGGTTTAAAAACAGACGAGCCAAATATCGCAAGGAAGTAAGAACGTGTCTTCCACCAGACAGCTACGATAGTGACGAGGCGCATATTTCTACCGCTTGCCCAGCAACGCAGACCCAAGTTCCTCCATCTTGTTTTCAGTGCAACACAGTTCCATATTATTACAACTACAACGAGCCTATAGACTCAATGAGATCTTTTGGATGTTCCACGAGTATGTACCCCACACTCACTACACACACTCAGTTGGCACCAGCACATGGAATACACGGTTGGCAGCCAGTTACAAACCTTATGATGGATCATACGCATCTGGGAGATATGTGGCGTGGATGATAATGATATTAGATTTATCGCCCTATTTTAATGTATTTTAATAAAGTCAAATTTAAGGAGAACGTTAATCATTAACTCGATCGAGTTAACGGCTACCGCAGTTTTCTAGTTATCTCCAACGAAATGCATCTAAAGGTTTCTGCCTTAACTGTATTTTAACTTAATTTTGTGGGTAAAAAAAAACCTGAAATAAACTATAAGCAGAGTGTACAATAAAATAAAATTTTAAATTTTTCACATATTCGTCCCCCACGGCAAACGTTGAACCTTTGAAATTAAAAGACACATTCAGAAACTATGTCTGCCATTTGTTTTTCCGCGCGCCGATACAAATACGCCCCTTCCCAACCCCGTAGATAAAGGCGTCATAATTTTCTAAAAATAAAAATAATTGATCCTTCTGAAGCTTTAGTTTAATCAGATGTAAGAGCCTCTAAGAAACATGAAAAGTTTTTT
>OMLO01000044.1_pt1 | contig 47571 bp, 20 predicted proteins | sample 1674811 | NCBI WGS metagenome assembly OMLO01 (sample SAMN06265003, study PRJEB25207) | coral metagenome | isolation source: Coral host | place: Mexico:La Bocana,Puerto Morelos, Mexico | collected 2008-11-13
GCCCCTCTGGATACCAGCCACTGTGCTGAATGGGCCACCCTGCATAAATAAAGTTTTACCTACCTACCTACCTACCTACCAAGTTTGTTGTCTTGTCATGTATCAAAAAAGAAAAAGAAAATTCCACTGCTTAACATCACTACATGTACCTGACTGATTTTATTGCAGAGAAATTATAACTATGATGCTGGCAGCTCTTCTGTCAATCAACCTTATTACAACCAAGATACAGATACCTACACCTACACCTACCCTACAGGGACTGCAGCAGCAGCACAAGCTCAGGGGCAACATGAAGAAACAGATCTTGATTTAGAAAAGGTAATGACTAGCTACTGTGATACATATGTACTTACGTATTGTACAGACAGCATTCTTAACAGTTGAGTTGTTTGACCATAACAGCCGATCAGTTGCATGTACATTGTGTACTTAAGCTACATGTAACTGCTTACATTGTATATTCAATAGCATAGCATTTTAGCATTTTATTTTAAATTGTAGTTTTTATTTATACGCTCACTAGAATCTTCAGAATTGAAGGAGGTGAGTCGCCCAGGAAAAAGAAGAAGACAATTGAAATTTTTCCTAATAGGAGTTATTGTAAACCTGGTATAAATCTATGACCTTCTACATACAAGTGGGATATGCTACCACTGAGTATATCAGGGAAGTGTGGGAGCTACAGCGTATGCCATATAACTTAAACATACTCACATATTGGAAATATTTGTACCACTACACTTGTACTGTGTTGATTTTTACAGTCACCAAAAGACCTTGAAAATTTGGCCATATTAAGGGAGTGGCCGTATTAACAGAGTGGGGTGAAATTTTACATGTATGTCATTATGTAAAGCATTGTATTGATGATCATGATAAGAAACATGTAGTTCAGTGCATGGAAAGAAATGTCAGTCACACCAATATGTACACGTAAGGTGACCTCCCACACAGACCCACTTTGGGCTGTTCACATGTTCCTCTTAGTCTCTGGGAAGGAAGATTGAAGATTGTGTCAGAAGCGCAGAGGATATCTTTTATATATATATTTTCATTGTTTCCCTCAGTTACATAAACTCCAGGGGAGAAGAAATCGTCGTGAGGAGATTAACATTGTTGATGTTAACGCTGCTGACCAGGTTGGAGACTCAGCAGCAATGTTGGCTAAATATGGAACAGAAGAAATTGCCTATGCACCTTCAAGGGTAAGGAGATTTTTATTTTGCCAAAATTCTTCTGTCACATCAGTGAAGTCATTACTGATGATTATTGGTCACACAGTGCATCTGTGCTTAACAATAGGACTGCTTGACCCTGCTGGCACGCATGGCATAATCTACAGTGTAGGTCCACCACCACCACTTCCATAAATCCCTAATTTCTCAAAAAGTGGTTTCTAAATAGGTAATTTGGTTATATCAACTAAGTTGAAAATGTAAATTGGCCACCGTAATGAGTTATAAAGCTGACGTTTCAAGCGTTAGCCCTTCGTCTAACCAAATTACCTTGTTACCCCCACCGACGCAGCACCACAGTTTCTTTAGAAACTTTTTGTCTGTTAAGTGAATGGCAGTAAGGCTGGAGGTGACACTGCTTTTGTGGTTTAAATTAAGTTGTTTGAGTTGGAATTTCAATGAGAAAGGCAGAGAGGTTTGTATCAGAGAAAGGTCACCTTTAGCCTCAGTTGCATTTATAGGCCAGGTAACTGAGCACAAACAAAACTATACAATGGCCTTTTTGAACTTACAAAGTACATATACTCTGCACTAAGTAAAGTTGGATTGACATGTACTATATTTTTCGTTTCTTTGCTTGTTCATGTACAGAAAAAGAAAGACATGCCAACCAGTCAACAAAGAAGAAAGCATCAGATCACTTATTTGGCTTTTCAGGTAATTTGTCCACACAGGAATTAGGTGTATAATGAATGTGGCAAAACAGCTGTATAAATGGAGGAAGTGTTACTGGGTGGAGTCCAGCAAACAGATCTGACTTTCTATGTTTATTTTTACACTGCAGGCTAAAGAACGGGAGCTAGAACTTCGTCAACAATGGTCAGCCAATCGGCAGACTCGCAGACAGACTCAGTCAAAGTATGGCTTTTGAGGAGAAATACAATGCGCAAGTGTAGACACATATTAAATATTATGTTATTGCACATAAATGACAATGTACAGTATGATTTGTGATGCATGAGGTAGTATTGCACTTCTCTTTAGAATGCAAAAGTAACATTGAGAATTTGCTGTATTCACTATAAAAATCCGCATCTGCTCTGTAAGATAATTGTTAATGAATTACAGTAAAAAGAAGAGACTTCAATGGTGTGTGGAAGTGCAATGAATGGGTACACCACTACCGAAAGCAATGATCATTGTTTAATCTTTGTTTGCTGAAGGTGACCCCTACAAACCATTTTACTCCCTCTGAAAGCAATAGTCTTGTGTATAAGCTGGACCGGCAAATTTTTGGCCTAAAACTTAAGCAAAAATGTACGGCTTGTACACAAGTCTGTACAGTACTGTCAAAGTTCCTGAAGAATTGTAATAAGTTAGTTTAGTTTATAAATTTATTTGAGTTTTTTTACCTCATTGGTTGTTCTTGTTTCTTGGTTAGTAGCTGGGAAGGGGGCCATGTGGAAACATACAGTTGAACTTGCCTGCACTGCAGGCATAAAAGGAGAAGGGTAGGGAGGCAAAAGATGTGAAGAAGGTCCTCCTCTCTCTCACACGCCCTCTATATACCACCACCCCCCTCTCCCTATGTAAACAGGGAAGAGGTAGGGAGGCACAAGACTAGAAGAAGGAGGGGAAGGGAATGCAATCCTCCTCTCTCACACATCCCTTCCCTTCCCTTCTCCTCTCTACTCCTCCTCCCCTCTCCCCCATCTTATTTTATAGGTAACAGGTGAAACTGGGTGATAACTTTCTGCATTTAGTGTTCCAAGATTGTCTAAGAAACTGAAGCTTTAATTGGCTTTCGGTTTCCAACAACAACCATTCAACCAATCATTGCCCCCATTCATTACACAAAACAATTCTAGTACAGTTGTGTTCAAGCCATGTTTGGTCTTGTTTGCGGAGTCTGAACTCTCAAACAGTGGGAATTGTCAGACCGAGGCCATGAGCATATAATTATGGGAAGTTGTATTCAGTAAATACTTTGTTTACTTTATGTTACACATCTGTACGAAATGTTCATTCATAAATTCAAATTGTTTTGTGATCTCAAAACAGCTTATCTAAGAAATTATACCACTCGCATTTCTTGTGGAGCACGACCTACTATGAAAAGTAGTTTTGCTTAAAACAAACGAATTATACTGACCAGCACATCATTTAAAATTCATGTTTTAATGTTTTACAACGTAAAAATAAATGGGCCTTCGACCTTACTGAGATGCTCTCCTATAATGAAGAAATATGTTATGTAGGCGTTTTAATAGTCACACTGGTGTAACAGTTTTAGTTGTAAATGTTTTGGTTTCATTGACAAGAAACTATTCACTGACCATTAGGAAGTGATGGCTTTATCTGATCAACCTGGGGAATGTCAGGGTTTATCTTAAATTTCGCGCATTTCTATTGATTCAAAAAAATATATATATTATAATGATGATAATGATAAAATGAACTTAAGAAGATCACAGAGTTCCCTCAGCTTCAATATGTCTTCCCTGCGAGCGAAGCATCAAGCTTATCCAATAAACAGAACGTTATTCCATTATTACTTATTTTACTTATCATTTACGTTTCTTACTTATTTACCTCCGGTAGAACAAGAACTGAGTTCACTTCTGTAAACCATTAATAGCGTGAAACTCCCACGGGTAATCTATACCCCACACCCGTACATCCCACCTTCCCCACCTTTCCAAGCCAAATCCCCCCTTCTCCCTCACCAATGACAGTCGTATCAGTGTTTCACTGTTCTCTTATGTATGAGCTGCAGCCTTTATCCCGCGGCATTTAGCAGTACATCCCTGGAATTTCTCCTTGTTAAATTACCCGTGACGTGATATGGTATTCACACGATTTGAAGTGCAAAAAACACCAGGAGTCGATAACAAACTTATTGCATACTCATTTGCAAAAAAAATTATGGAAGCCGGGCACGAATAGAATGCAGAACTCTTTGTGAAGTCACTGTGAAGTGGCTAATGCAAGTTTTTACTATAATACATGGCTTGGGTCTCATTTGTTTACCCTATCGTATTCTTTTATACACACACCAATAAGCAACTCGCCAATGACAGCGCACGTACTATCTAAACTGTGTTATAAGGTAAGATGGATGATTTCTTCACTATGTTGTAAACTCGTTGCTCGTGTTTGTAATTCGTTTGTCTTTTCCACAGTCAGACATGCATTAACATAAGTCATTATTGAAATTGTTTCCTTGTGACTGCTTAGAACGCAGTCTTCAATTTAACATTTAATTATATGTACAGATATATATGCGATAAAAAACAACATTTCTAGATTTCTTTGAAGTATTTAGTTCAATGCCACCAATGGGGACAAAACAAGCCGAAAACGAAGACGTGTTACCAAAGAGTTGCCACAGGTAACCCAAACTTGCGCTGAATATGTGGAAGTCATTTCCTTTTGTTTCTTTTGTCTTTTTCCTGATTACAAGACACAGGGATATCCAAGTTGGGCAGTCTTTAACGGCTTGGAAGGCAACTGGCGATCGTCATTATTTATTTTATTTAACAACACCCACGGGTAGATCTTGTCTCGTAGTATACCGCGCCGTGGAACGTACAGCGTTTAATAATCTATGAGGTTTTATAATACCCCTTGTGCCGCTATTGCGGCCTTAAGATTTTGCGTTGAGCAAAAAAGCATGCGTTATCTTTATCAAATTGTTATCAGTTAATAATGACTGCGGTATCCGGACCATTCATCTTTCCACCATCCTGTATGGAAAGCAATAAATTGTACACATTGTTCAAGCTCGCAGTCCTACATCGGGACGGGAAGCGGGTTTATATGCTTCACCATGAAGCGCTACAGATCAGTTATTGCTGACTGGTACTGAGATTACAGAGCTTTAAAGTCATCTGGGATTTGCTCTGTTGAGAAGGAGAGAGTTTCGCGTTAGTAAACTCTTCTTTCGCCAAACTACGCGACTGATTCATCAAAGCATTTGACGCTACCATTAAACAATAATAGATATGTTTAAATTAAAAAAAATAAGATTTTCAAACACCACTTACCACTACAACGGTACGACAACTTATCCCAGATGACTTTTCCCTGTGAAAATACGTAGAACCCAAGTCTGCCGCCTCTCAAAGTCTTGTCAATTATATAGTCTGTGTCCACCACTATCTCGGCCTCAGAATAAACAACCAGTCTAAAAAATGCAGATGAATGTCATTTTAACAATTGCGAGTCTGAGAACAACACACTATGGACTTGTTTCATCTCAAAGGAATATTAAGAACTGAAAATTTCATTTTTTTAATTAAGGAATACTGAATAATTATTTTTCGACAGTTAATGATAGTGAGTGCCAATGTAACATGTGCTCTCATTGGTTAAGCAACGTGCTAATAAAAAGCAGGCACCTTGTTTCATTTCAAAGGAGAAAAAAATAAGATTTTCATAACGCTATTTGCTCGTGTTTCAACTACACTTTTTTCCTGCTCTCCTCACGTGCTAGTCTTTTTGCAGCCGTTATTGGGGTCCTCACGCAACGCTTGTGGGGAGAGCGTTGCGTGACGACGCCAATAACGGCTGCGAACATACGAATGAAGAACATTGAACAAAACATAGTGATCCTATTTTACCTTATTAGTCCAACGGACGGTCTGTGCATCAACTTAAAGTAGTAATCTGTTTCGTCTTTCCATCCTTGAAGCTTGGTGTCTCGCCAAATTTCTTTAACCTGAAATTTTTAATTGGTTAAAACCACTTTTTTCTTTACAATTGCCTGTAATAAAACGTCTGTTTTTTCTTTAGGCGGAGTTGGAGACAGGTAACAATATAATAGATTAATAGCGAAATTACGCCATTAATTTTCAAGCCCAATTTAATACAATGATAGATAAATTAGGTAAAAAAAATTTCCTCATCGGAGTTAGATGTGTTAGCGAGAGAAAGAATAAATAAATCATTTGCCCACTTACCTGTCCTTCTACGTCACCAGAATGCCACAGTGCATTTCTAAGATCAAATCCTGGACCAGTTTCAGAATCAACCAGCTGAAAGAAAAAGATTCAGAAACCGGGATAAGCTCCGACTCTACACGATAGGCCCTTTACCCCGACGCACTCTTTTACCCGGTTAGAATTACCTTTATTTGTATTCCTCGAATTGCTGAAGCTCTGAACGGCTTCATTTCCCAATAAACCTGATCACTCTGTTTCCAGGATATGAGGTAGAACTGTTTGTTGTTTTGGTAACTGAACACGAGGCCTATGAAATCATCATCGTGCTGTGTTCCCACTCGAATTGTTCCATTAAAATCCACGCCGTTGAACATAGCATCCCCTGCAATATAACGAAGTATTGGTAAACTCATGAAAACATTTTATGATAATAGAGACAATTAGTAAATCGTGAAGTTATATTTTTACTTACCAATAGCTATTCCGGGATCGCTGTTTTCTTCTTCAGTGACTTGTGTTCCCTACAAACGAAATAGCGAACATTGAACAATTGACCAAAATTCACATCTTTTCCAATACCTGAAAGGTTGAGAAATGTTCCAAGCTTTAAGGGTGGTTCTAGCTCCCAGGTTCCACACTAAAATAACTGGGAAATATAAAGGCTCTGGGAGATGGAAACATTGGGGGATTAGGATAAAGATAGGTATGGTCAATAAAAGAATTACATCTTGTCCGAATCTTGTCATTGATTAATTCTTACCGTTGAGTCAACTGCCCACATAGCCGGCCGGATTGCGGACGAGGATTCAAATGGACTCAAATCGATCTTCTGCAACTTGCTGAAGTCTGTACTGGTCACGTGATGGTTAATCGAGCAGGCATCCTCGTAATCCATGACCTTGTCGCCATCAAAATCGCCATCACAGGGGTCCCCTAATCCATTACCTTTGGGGAGTAGAGAGGTGCATTTGAATACGTCGTTTTTTTGTCACTAAAACAAACAACAACATTAGTCCTCGAATTTTTCTCGAGAACATAAAAAGTTTACCAACCGTCCAAATCTCGTTGAGTAGGATTGGGAACTAGCTGACAGTTGTCGTCCCTATCCAGAACACCGTCATCGTCGTCATCGTTATCACAAGCATCACCTGAAAAAAAACACAGTACTCAGGCAATTAAGTCCCGTTAACGTTTTGATCCAAAGGCAGAGTTGTTATACAGCCTTGCCCCAAGTACAGGGAATGATGATCGTATACATCGGTCATGTGAACAGACAACTGCTTACCTTTTTCATCTTTGTCGTTATCAATCTGATCAGGATTTGGAATTCCTCTGCAGTTATCGATCATGTCATCTACACCGTCATTATCGTTATCTCTGTTGGTGTCGCAGTTATCGCCAAGTCCATCTCCGTCTCTATCAGACTGAAAATAAAAGCCAGCGAATCAGAGAGCTTGTGAATCTTGCAGTTCGATCAACGAGTATTTTCACGGAGGGAGGAACAAGGTGGAGGAGTCCCATTGTGTTTGAGTCCCACATAGAAATGACAGGGGTGCCCCGTAGAGGTAACAAATTAAAACCAGAATAACTAACACTTTCACGATTTCTAATAGTGATAAAGACAATTGAATCGAATAACTTCCACTTGTAAAATTGTTATTAAAATATCTCTTCTGACGTCCTTTTTTTGGCTCAACACCATAAAAGGTACCGCAAAAGCTCCCGATGTGGACCTTTTAGGTACCCTAAAAGATTCCACGAGCACCCCCGCAGGGGAGGGGTTAACTATTATTTACCTGTCTGCTATTCATTGTCGAAGGACAGTTATCGCAGTCATCACCCACTGTGTCACCATCGGAGTCGAGCTGGAGCGGATTCGCTATCGTAGGACAGTTGTCAATTGAGTTCAGTACACCTGGATGAAGAATAAAGCCATTTAATTTGATACCGTATTGTAGTTACTAACTTAGGAAGTTTCATTAGACGCCCCACGCAACCCTATCTAAAGCAATTCGATACAGCAATACAGTAACTTTTCACATACTAAGATACATCAGCACGGAGAAAAATTACCATTATCGATGTGTCTTGTAATAAAATATTGAAGATAAATATTACGACCAATACGTATCAGCATCAACTTTACTGTACAATTTAGCCGTCCTTTAGCAATGATTTCGTGTTTCCTTTCATTTTTCCTTTCCAAAATGACTCGAGTCTTCTTTTGCTGGCTTGGTTCCCTGGCCTTTCAACCCCATGTAAATACTCCTTTTGATATTACAGTGTATCTGCTCACATTAACGATCACGACTTGTAGTCGCATCCGCACCTAAGCCTTCGTCAGTTAACAAGCTTACAGCAGCAGCCAACCAAGCTAAGACAAATCTTTATTGATGAAGCCAACTTCACTGAAAAACCTCCCAACTAAGCCCCAGTCCCTCATCTTACCGTCTCCATCGACATCCTTATCGCATGCGTCACCAATTCCGTCTTTATCATTATCACTCTGAAACTTGTTAGTGACGTAAGGGCAGTTGTCACAATCGTTACCATATGGATCACCATCGTTGTTGTATTGGGCTGGGTTGAAATGGCGGGGACAGTTGTCCTGCGAAAACGAAAAAAAATTAATAAATTCTACTGTCTAATCCTCAATAATTCTACTGCGGTACGTGTGGTGGCCAACTCGAAAGCTTTTGCTTCTTTGGTCACGACTAAATTTTCCCTTATTTAACGTAATTTTACATTCTCTTTTTCTCTGATTTCAGATTCTGTGTTCTTGCAAATTGAATGAATTTTATGTAATTAAAAAGTGTTAATAAAGTGAATTGAATCAGTAAAAGTGCTGTACACATTGGAATCCGGTTAACCTGACCGTCAATGAATCAATGAGGTAAAACAAAAACGTAATGAGGGCACGTGGGCAAAAGTGGCTTCTACAATGTTAGGTTGCTGCTGCTCTTTCTCCTCCAAATGATGACCAGAGATTCAGACAAGCTAAAAGTTTCAAACGAAAAGCCAACTGATGCTTGTTATATTCACTGTACACTAACCATGTCATTCTTGATGTTGTCACCATCCAAGTCGTCATCACAAATGTCTCCCAGTCCGTCATTGTCCAAATCCTCTTGACCGGGATTTGCTATTCTCAGGCAGTTATCCTGTAAAACAGTCAGGATTATCCGTTAGTGAAGTGACACATCATTACAGACACGCAGAGCCTCTTGGGTTACTTTTAGAAGTAAGATGAATTTTTTGCCAGCTTCTCCTGTCTTTTTCATTTCCACTGACGTGAGACGTTATTCGTGGTGTAGTTTAATTCACATTTTGAACTCTAACATAATCACATACTTATTGCCTCTAATGCAACTCTTTATCTCCCAAGTCTTCGCGGTATCATGCCGTGAATGGCTCCTTGAAATGTCAAGTCCCATTATATTTAGACATTAATTCACTAAACTTGAGTCAGCCTGAAGTCTATGGCAAGTCCTACTTTAAATAAGTTATTGGTGTTCTATTATTCGCACTCTTTTCTTATTCTTTACCTTGCGACATTCCTTTTCTGTACAGTTCAGCTCAACGTCAGGAAAACCATCCAAATCGGTGTCCTCGGCACAAAAATAGCCATTTCCAGAAAAACCGGAACGACACTGAAAAATCAAACAGGTATAACAGGCAAATGACAAACATCTTTTACTGTACAGATGTATTTATCCAATCAAGCTATTGAGAAAATCGCGAAAATTAAGTCCTGAGAAAATAAATCACAATAAAGTACCTCACACTTGTAATCTCGCCCACTTTGAAGCCGAATACACCTAGCATGTTGACTGCATGGGTTGCTTCTGGCATCACTTGGATCGCAGTAACTCAAATGATAACAAGTGTGGTAGGGATCTCCTGTAAATCCTGAAGGACAAGGTGCGCACTTGTATCCTCCCTGTAAAATAATACGTGGGAGAAGATGATTAGTGGGTATATTGCGGTGGTTCCAATAGTTTATGGACATATCTTACATTTGGGAAAGAATGAAACATTGTTCGAAAGTGTGTACTGAACGAGTGACTGACTGACACACCAACCGGCATGCTGGCTGGCTGGCCAACTGATTGGCTAGCTGGCTGACTGACTGTCTGTGTGATTGACTGACTGAATGACGGACAGACAGGCAGAAAAGATAGAAATGCAGACAGGCAGACAGACAGTCCGATAGGCAGACGGAAAGCTAAACACCGGACTGACTGACTGACTGGCTGACTGGACTGCCGAATTGGCTCGCTGACTCGCTAGCTTGCTGGCTGACTGACTGACTATCGGACTGGCTGGCTGGCGGGCTGGTTGACAACAGAACACAGATACACACCAACACAGAAAACCACAAACATATAAACAAACGGACAGTTTATCAAGCGGAGCATTTCCTAAAATACGTACCATCGTGTTAATGCATTTAGATTCTTCTGCACATTTTGGAGGGTCTTCTGAGCATTCATCAATATCTGTGCAGATCTGAAAAAAGAAAACAGGGCTACTTGAGCACAACAGTGGGTTACTTAAAATATCCTCATACCCAAACAACCAAAGTTCGCCTTACCTGTTTGTTTTTACTTGCAAAGTACAACCCAATCCCATGAATCTCTTTGCCCGAGTAGCCATCGGGGCAAGGTGGACACCAATATCCGGGACTTCGATTGTGGCACAGAACACCAACATCTCTCGCACACGGATCAGTTTCATTGCACTTTTATAAAACATAAACAAATGGCATGTGGGTTTTTCTTTAATCTGCTATAAGTTACCGTTTAGACTAGAAAAACAGCATATAGCCTAGTGTGAGAAATTCTCCGTTTAATCACTCTCTAAAGCATATGCCAAAAAGAGACGCCATCGAGTTTAATGCATCGCTTACTTCGAGGATGTGTTACGGAAAAAGTCTGACGAAGACAAGCAGACACTGTTAAGCTTACTTTTAAAGAACTTCATTTCGAAGTATCGATCTCAAGCTAGCCTAATTTTATATCGTCGCGTTGTTTGTGGTTAATTTAGGCGCGAATTATTATTTACTCGTTACCTCATCAACGTCGGTACAGTTAACACCATCTCCCAGCATTCCAAGCGGGCATTCTCCGCACTCAAATCCTTTCTCTGTGGCTGGATCATTAAAACAAGGTACTCCAGGAAAACACGGCTTGAAGCGACAGAAGTCTTGAACTTTAACAAAAAATATAATAGGCGAGATGTTAAGAAAGTTAATTATGATCGCAAGTGCTAACACAGTAAGCTTCTGACTGAGAGTTTGGCTAAATGAAAAGCACCCCATCATCCAAGAATGACTGAAATTACGAAAAAAGAAACATCTACCCGGCAAAAAGCATTTAAAACATGAAATTTAAAGTTAACGAGAAATAGGAAACGGCCCAAAATAGGAAAGAAACAGAGGGATGGTATCAAAGTTTGATTTTGTTACTTAAAAAACATTTTTAAGTACGCTCATTTAATACCTCGACACATCTGGCAATTTTCCACCAGCCTTCTCAAATACTTGATCTCAGCAACCTTGGACAAATAAAAAGATCATCAGTCAATATAGAACTAAAATTTCTTCCCGTCATCACTCTTTGAATTTGAATCAATTTGTACTTTCTCTACACCGTACAGGCCGTACAGGCCTTACAGGCCTATTATTTCAGAAAAGAGAACACTGATCATCAATTGCGTCATTCGTCTCTTATTGCTGGTTGTAATAACCGTTGCTGTTGTTTTTTTGAAGGAAAAGAAGCGAAAAATGGACAAATGAAACTGATTTCATGTATTGAAAATACACTTGGGGACATTAACCTGCATCATTATCATCATTATTATCGTTATCGTTACAATCTTGGTCGCGTCATGGGACGCATAAGGTCTTACCTGCATAGACAAGTCGTATCGAATATCGCGTATGAGGCCAACCAAGGTCTCTACATCTTCTTGTCTAAGTAGGGTAGACTCGATAGGAGGCTGGTGAGCTTTATTGGCTTCTAAGATGAAAACAACGGCGATGTAAATAACAACGTTTTCGCACAGTATCGACTTCACAAAGATTCCTGAACATGGAGCGAAGCTAAGTATCTCTATCATGCAGGAATATTCTCAAATAGACAGCTAGAAAAGCTTGTGGATCATACTTAGATTACCCGCCAAGGAACACTCTTCTTCAGCAAGAATTTCGTCTATTGTTCGCTTGAAGACTAGTGACAGACTCTCTATGGCCCCCTAAAATGAAGACATCAAAAACACTGAAATTACCACTGAAAGGACAAGACCCCCCCATCGTTATAAGTAGTTGGGCTGATTTTCGTCAATCATTACCATTATTGTTAACACATCATCGTCTATATTAACATAGACATGGCGAACAGACCTCCAGGTTACCATGGTTTTAATTGTTAGATATGTGAAACGCGACCTGACTCGTTCAGTATTATTTCATTAAAGATTCGATCATCTTTTTCTTAAAGCTGGGAAAGTATGTCGAACCAGTGAGAGATACTGAGATAGTGCTGAGGGGTTTCAAGAACAGAAGTGCAGAAAAGGGTAAAGAAAACTACTATCCTTAAGGCATCTAAGGTGCTTTTTCAAAAAATTTATCTCGAACAACAATATAAGAATTTTAAGAGGTTCACTTGGGTCAGTGATATAGTGTCATACCAACTCATGATCACTAAAATCAGTTCCGATAAACCAGATAAATTTCAGAGACGAGGTTCTGAAATGCGCTTGGTCCCCTGATTTGTTCCCAGGGCATTTCGGCAACTCGAACATACAAAACAAGAAGAAGCACAATATATTCTCCTTTGGTGACTTAATCTGTTAATAATGAAAGTAAATTACCATCCAGGGGGTATTAACTTTCTTTCCATAAGCTCTCTGTCCTATTCTGAAATCCAGCAACGACAGCAAAGTCCCTCTGTATGAGAAGATCGACGAAATTGGCGATAAAGTATCGATTCGACCAAAAAATTTGCAATCCACGAACAAGGACAGGGCGGAAATCTTCTTCCCCTTTTCAAACACATCCGTAATGCGAATAACCACGGAGTGAAAAACCTTACTGTTACCCAGGGGCACAACGTCTTTGAACACAATGGTCTCCATAGTGTCATTGGTTGATCTGTATCTCAGAATCAACCTCATCTTGTCACCTGTCCCTTTGCTTGATAAGTCAAGAAGAAACAGCTTTCTTTGAGTATGTGCAATAGAAAACAAAGTCCCGGGTCGTGATGACATAATGCGAATTCTCGATTTGATAACAAATTCTTCGTTCGATTCAATGTTCAATATAACTTCCTGAAGAAGACCCTCGTCTGCTTGAATGAGCTTCACTGACCGACCAAAGAGGAAAGCTGTCGATCTGCTCGGCGTCAAAATACGTCTTACGTAGAAGTCTATGGGCGATTTTGTGATTGGAGCCAATAAGTCTGTTTCTAAAGAGGAGAAGAAACGGAAATGTGATGTCAAAATATCGAGTCGGTTACAACTTTGTAATGCAACAACTACGGCTGCAAGCCTTCCCCTTCCCCCCCCCCCCCCCTCCCCATAATCACGGACACGTTCGGAGAAGCTACTAGACTGCAGAAAGGTGGCATTCCTTTTAAATGTGAGTGTGGTCTTTAAGCCCGGCAGACTTTAAGGGAACAAATAATTTGATAAGATTGATGTTAGAAGGTCGACTACCGTCAATAATCTTTTTGTTTAATATCCCAAGAATTACGTCAAAGAAACTTTTCGCTTAGCTAGTTCCACAGAAAAAAAAATAAACACCTATTTTGTTTTCTACACAGTCAAGGCCAAAAAACGAGCAAAACCATACAGCAAAAGACTTTGGTTTCATTGCCATTCCGCTCTAGTAGTATTTCTCTTACCTAGAGCTGTTGCCGCCGTACCACATAACACTACAAGGACAATCGAAAGTAATCTTTGCTTCCCCATTTTCCGCTGCAAAAAATAAACGTTATTGTAAGCCACGTGTTAAAATTGATAGAAGATCGTTAACAACAGCATACATTGTGAGGGATAGCAACGGGCTATATCGCCGGGTTGTAAATCTGTTTCACAACTTGGAAACAGCTGGACCTTTGCGATACCAGTGCAGTACAGTCGAACCTATCAAGCCAACTGGGAGCTGCTTACTTCTCTGACTTTTTGAGTTCGAAATATACCCTTTACGTCTTATGTCATGTTTACAACTTCTCTCCTCAAAAATACTTCATGAATGAATGTTACAAGTAGAACCAGTCACGGTACCAGTTGTTGTACCAAATTTCAGTACCTTACTATATACTTTGTACTAGCTTGTTGTATACTTAATTTTCACGCCAGCATTGTGCTCAAGGAAGAAATGAACATGATCTGCATATAAAACGGGTGATGTATGTCTTGGTGCACTTATGATATTCACCCAAGAGGTGAATTCCATTTCTCCTATGGTCTTGCGTGAAGAATTCGTAACCAGATCCCGATGATGTTTGCCAGGTTTTCAAAATGGCGGAGTCCACGCGACTTACCACAAACTGATTACTTAATATCGATGGAATTTGTACCAAAAATCTAGTACATACTGCTCTTATCTACAACTATCACCCTTTCAACATTGATAATTTTAAATGTGTACTGTAAATAAGGAGGCCGGAAATCCTTATCGAGCATATTTGAATGAAGTCTTGTAAGTTACACAGCGTTCAGCGTATTTGGAACTATTACGTTTTCGAATGCACTGGCTAGCACCTCATTATCAATCGAAGTTGTGGTCTGAACTGAAATTTTAGTATCAAACAATCATGCCGGCAAGCAAAGTTTAAACAATTAGTTCAGTCTAGTTTTAGCAGATGTGAAGCTCTGTCAACAACGACAAGTCAGCTGTTCTTTAAACCGTTCAATTATAGGAGCAGATGATGTCGATTGCTGGAGATAGCACATGATCAAGAAAGACATCAAGCGAATAACAAGCTTATTTCATGGTTTGATGTTATTATTCGCTGCAGCGCAGTTATAATCATGATGTGACTACACTGACACTAATTTTTACAAACCTGCCGCACAGTTTAATTTAGTATTACCCTCTCGTTCTGTTCCGTTTCACTGATATCCACCTCTTTCTTATTACCTCGCTTATCGGGTGCAGGTTGTGTATCTCGTATTAAATACTCTACATTCTACATACCAGCCGACGTACGATGCAAGACCACAACATTTTTGCTAACAACACCTTGGAATTTTTGCTTTTTAATTAGTTACGCCTTTTGTAAAAAAACTGAGATCACTTGATTTTATTCAGAGTCAAAACAAAAACACAATTCAAAAGCTCTTTTCCCTCGGGGATAGATACCACGGATAAAGGATTTATAAAAAACAAAAGATCCCTGTATTACAGTACTAAGAAGCGGTAAGTACACATTGCTTTGTTGATTTCAAAGGAAAGCTCCACCAAACGTTCCATCATTTTGAAAGAGTGAATGAAAACGAACTGTCTGTAAAAGGAATTAATACATCTTTAGCAGAGAAAATTAAACATAAAGAAAATTCTTTCACGCTCTATGATGACAGATCGCAGATTTTTTTTAGGTAAGTGGGTTTTTTAGGGCCTAATTAATTCTGTTTATTTTCTCATCCATGAGCTGGCTGATCATTAGTCTGTTATTGACAAAATATCGGCTACATAACAAAAGAGAATAACCACCGAGCATCATTAATAACATCTATACGAATTGACATGAACTCGAAAAACGTCGGGGCCGCCGTTAGCAAGTTCACTCTAACGCAGCCTGTTTTAATATTCGTTTCTTTTAATCTTTTTTTCTCTTCCCTCTACAGTTTGAAGCCGTTATTGTGATATTAAGTTAATTCCATGACCAGCTGGTAAGAGCTGAAATTGCCTAACATTGAAGGACCTAGCCCTTTAAACCTGGGCCCTTGCCAATTACTTGCACTCTCTGCAAATTAAATTTTCTTCAGTACCAGACAAGAACTAAGGTGATTGAAGTTCCACCTTTCGTTCATATTCCTCCCTATGCCTGATTTGGCCTCATCAGTCATCAATAGTCAATATCACTATACATGATACGTTTGTTACCGTCGGTCAGACAAGACATGTCAATCAGCGCAAGGTTATCTCTCAGAAACTGATTTGTTTCTCTGTTCAAATCCGCTTTTTCCAAGGTCAGATAGACGAAAAGGTGAAGATAGTTCTCATTGAAAGTGACGAAATGTTTAACTGGAATGCATGCATTTGTGGCTGCACTTCTTCACAATGCGCAAATTATTTCAAAAAGAAAGTTAGTTTTCAAAATATACAATCTCATTCTTGATTCTAAACCGATAATAGATTGAGTTTGCCAAACACTGTACAAATTCATTGCAAGGCTGTGGCTGCGTAACGTACACCAGTTACTGACTGAGATAATTCTGATGTGGAAGGGTCACTAGCTGAAGACCCCAAAGAAGACATTTATACATTCCTGTCGAAGCTTTGTGCCGAAAGAATGACAGCAACTTTACTTTGGATCTTGGATCACTGCATACCGACCACTGACTGATGGTAAAATGCATTTTTTTTACCGCAGAACAACGCAACACAACAAAATTGCTATTAATACCAACAAAAGTGTTTAAATATAGCGCAAACTGATGAATCAAAGTCACAGAATCAGTGATGTGATAGAAAACATTGAATAGAGTTAAATTTTCACTCAAAACATGAACCTTACTACGCACGGCAGGGCGCCTGACTCCAATGTCAGAAAGAGAACAATTCAAGATGAAAAAGCCAAATATAGCGCTCTTGAAATGAACGGAATTTGCAACACCCTCCAAGTACTGTAAATGGTGCCAATCGAATTAAAAGATAGGCTTTTTCACGATATGTGATGAAGTTTCATTGTGTATTTATTTGGCAATCAGAGTAAAAATGTTGCAAGTTCATAAATATTCTTAAAAAAACGCGTTTCAAAAACTGCTTTATCAGTAAAAAATGGACTTCATGTACAACTACGTTGCTTTGTTATAAGCTTGGTCTACTGAAACATAAGTCAACGAATGACGTGTGAAAATTCGGGCAGGATTATGGCATTTCACACAACTTTCCTGCCCAATACTACTTGCTTCTGAATGGTGTGAAGGGAGAACTGAAACTGACGAAGCAACACTAATTTAACTTTTGATAAAAATTGAAGTGGAGTAAAGTTCGCGCGCAAGGTAAGATTTAAAACTGTTTTGTAAACGTTTTCATGGTGGATTAAAGATTTAGAAGCTAAGTAGAACTAACTTACTTTAAAATGCGCACACTTCCTGTTAACGATGAGAGAGAACTTCTACTTTTCCATGTCAAAGGCACGGGTGAACTCACCCTTGTGTCGCCAACCGAACAACAACGCAGATTTATTCAAGCGTTCCGCCGAGAGAGTTATGATATATACCGGCAGATTTAGGGCAGGTACAGACAGACAAATCTAGAACGAATAACGGAACCACGGAAGAAATGAGACTTGGGTTAATCCGGCTCATCTAAAAGAACAATTTCCGGTCAATACGAGTCAGGTGTCACAACATTCTCCGTTTCAAAAACGTAGGACATGACGATAAATATCGAGACTCCAACATTATTCAGTCGAAGCTCAACAGACTATTTTTGTTCTTCACTGCCGTTATATGAATTAGACTTATAAACGCCTCACTAAAAAATAACTTACTGCATATTAACTCCTGTTAAAAACAACGATCGCTAAACACTGACTGTTGCCACCGCTAAAGCCAGTAATTTTGGTGTAATGTTTCTCCACTGACTGCAGTTGCTATCCATCATAGGCCGTGTCACACCAGCACATGCACACGTTCTCAATTCTGTCAAAAATACATTGCTGCTATGCACGGTAGCTGGCGAACTATTCGCTACCATATAGTGGTACTTGAACTCATACATGGAAGGAATTTAAAGTTTGGATTTTTTCGCACTAAAATACTTGAATTGCAGAACGTAGTCTGTTGAAAACCGCTGAAATTAAAAATAAAGTTCTAAAGAAATTGTAAATTTCTATGTGTTGTGCGGCCGAGTCTAACTTGCTCAGCAAATGACATGATCAGTCTCTTTCTTTCTCTCGGCCCTGCTCGTTTCGGGGGATTTCAGTAACAAAAACCGACTATACGTAGTCTAGCGTAGTGGCATTTTAATTCATAGATCAAGTTGTCGCTTAAAACACCACAGGCGTTACTCGAAGAGAACCAAGACCTTAAACCTTTAAGTCCCTTTAATCTTTGTAAGAATTCAACAGGCTATTGTAAAATTCCAAGTCCGCCCAATTTTTTAATTAAACCTAGACGGCTCAAAGATTTGGTATTCGAATTAATTACTCATTAATATTTTGAAAATAAACAAAGCATACACGCTTGTATAAACGATAGTGGAAGAAAAGTGCAACTCCGAAAATATTTTAAGCTGACAATTTTCAATCTAACTGGATATCTAGCTGAAATTAATACTCAGTTTAATTCCAATCGATAATTCTACAGTACTGAGGTAAGCAAATTCTGAATATTATGGTATTGTAACGGGGACCAGGTATTAACGTCGAAATGACCGTCTGTTAGTAGTTTCATACAGCAAGTAGTTCGTTACATCACTGTTACATTTCAGTCGCCAGTATAGTGCGTTTTCATGATGTGAAGATTTACTATATGGTCCTAGATGGAAACGTTTTTCTATAAACAACCCAGATTATAGAATTTCTCACAGCCCAGGGCCGAACTGAAATTTAATTTTGATAAATAAGGTCTTGGGGTAGAGACATGGATGAAGCCAGGAGAAGCCAAAACTGGACACGAAGCAAATTGAAACCGACCTTACTTGAACATCTTTAGCCCCATTCCTAACACGCGAAACCGTCCCCCATTCGGTGACTTACCGTTCAAATTTTGCTTTCAGAAACTTAAGTTGGTCCTTGTACTTTTGTCCGCTGATTATTCCAGTGAAAACTGTAACATTCCAGTTACAAACACCATTCAAATGGGAAACTCGGAATACTTGGTCGTGACTCAAACTAAGACCAGTTTGGGGCTTTATCTCGTTTTCATAAGTTAGAGATAAGACGGAACCAAAACACGTGACACATGTTTGTCGTCACTCCTCTCGACAGGTTTTCATTAATAACTTAAAATGTATCGAAATCGTACGAATCGAATAATGGCTTGTTGGTGGCATAAAGGGTCTACTTCTTCATTTCAATGTCAAACATGAAAAAGAAAACTAAACAGCAAAAAGAAATCAGTAGAAGCGTTTAGACCAAATTCGTGATTTCGCAAAAATACCAGCATATAAAGATTACACAGAAGACAGATCTTTATCTTAATGGCTTGTTCCTGTTCGCATTGAATACTTCCAACTTAAATTTTTGCCTATGGTGTTTTCTTTCCACGTTGAAACAACACTTCAGAGGTCAGCATATGGTAATCTCTGATTTAGAGCTCCTGACAAAATAAAGAATTAGATAAGAGCGCCCTGTCAAAGAGTCTTCGTCTAGTTTTACTCGGAGTTTGCCCTCGATTGGTAAAAATTCGTGTAGGTTGGAAAAAGCGGGAGAGGAATGTTGATCAGATGAGATAAAGCTTTCGTGTGGAATCGTCACGGAAAACGCCTCCCAAAGAAGATCATAATCCTACGATAAAAAGACCTATTGATTCAAACTATGTCTGGAAAACTCGTTCTATGGGCGTTTTATTTTGTTCATGATTCCCGCTAACGAAAAATAATACCCAATGAAAAACAAAACGTTACGCTAAAGCATGCAATTTTAGTGCTGTAGACGCGTATGAAGACCAACTGAGATCCGGAGGGTAACTTAAGATGTGATTAATTTGGCTATTTCGGAAACTCAGGAAATTCTTCATTAAAATTGGGAAGCTATTCATTAATTTTCGTGATGCAGACCATGTGGTTGTATGCCTTATGTTGGTATACATGAACCGACGCACCACATAGTGGATCCATGTCGATTCATTGGCAAGAAATACAAGCGAAGATAATGTAAGAAACAGTCTTTTTCAATGTTACAATGTAAATTCACCTTCCCTCCAGTCGTATTCTCTTGAATTTTCGAAATCATCAATCTTAAAGAGAAAGGCATGCACCGAGATGTGAACCAAACACACTTGTTCTAATGCAAACGACTGTCTTTAACTGCGAATCGCTCCAGAACCACTACTGTTCCTGTCACGGGGAAGCAAATCACATATTATGAGGTTAAGTTTCAGGAACAGGAAATTTTGGTTGAAAGATTAAAAGTCTTTTTCAAATGCTGAGCACAGACAAAAGCATAAAAAACAACCGAAATTACGACACTCAAATAACCGTAGAATCTGCACATTAGTCAACAACGTCAAAGAAGCCTCTTAAGGCAACATATCAAAGCATTCTGACTCATAACTTTGACCCTCATGGTATCCATGAACGCTTTTTTAACAAAATTATTAATTATGCGCTTTCTGTTGCCACGTGTCCTTTATCAGCGTAACCCTTTCTCCCCCGATTTTGTTTCAACGCTCGAAACGTCAGAATCAATACCTCACTATTGCAGTTTAATATGATTAAATCGAAAGGTTACGTAATTCGTGAACATGAACTGTCGTGTCTATGAACTGTAAATTACAACATGACAAGGTTAGTGTAATAAATAAGAAAGGGTTACATCAATAAACGAGACGAGGGCAGGCAGAATTTAAAATGCAGTTGCCAGGTTGTGGTTTTCATCTACCTAAAAATTACTGCATATTTGAAACATAATGAGCAAAACATTGGGAATCAAATCACAAATATTCAATCGTAGACTTACTTGTCTACAATCTTGGACAAAATAAACGGAACATCTGGACCACCCCTCCCCCCCCCCCCCCCCCCCCATTTCAATGATGCCAAAAGGGGCATTTTTTCTCCTTCGCGCATTCATCATTGCTTTGGGGGGGGAGGAGGTCAATTGTTCCTTTTTATTCTGTCCATGATTGTAGCAGCAAATTGCAATCAATCACAAGCAGAGATTAGTGAAAGTGATACCGCTGATAACAATGAACGAGTTATTTGAAATCGAATTGTGGGTTCTGAATGTTTACATTGCAATCTCGCCGTTTTCATATATTATGTCGAATTATTCTCGTATTTTGATGGGTTCATACTTATGATGATCAGTTGGAGGACAAAATGCATAAATGACATTTATTACAAAGTTTCGTTGTCGTGAGTCGTTTGGAAATAGATCACAAAAGACGTCAAAATGTGGTATGAACATCAGAAGCACACTCGGCTATTCAGCTATGTTCCATTTTTTGTTCTTACCAAATTTTGACGTAATCTAAACATGCACTCGGAAAATTGGAATAGTCCCGGCACGTATTACAAGATTTTCAAAGGTGAAGTCCTAGAATTCAATATTACCATTCAAATCAATACAGGGTACTAAGGAGTTTTTCCGGCAACATCAAGTTCAGTTCTCCTTTTCTAATACGTTTTCGCGAAAAAGAAATTCAATTTATATTATATTTTCAGTATCGGCTTAGACGAACGGGAATTTTTCCCAAATCACCAATGAAAGACTCTCTGCCTGTGTACAATATACCATCTGACGCCAATGAGCAGCTTATTTAAGACCTGACAACAGCAGCCATAAAAGAATATCATAGGTATACTCCTGGACTACATGGCTTATTTAGCAGGTCTTAGTACGTAGCTTTACTTGAAACAAGTCTTTCATTCCATGTGCATCTCAAAAAAGAAATTGGAAACATGTGGGTTGGTCAATCATGAATGTCTTAGATAGGACAGGGTAACAGTTTCGAGCCTTCAATGAGCACATCTTTTCAAGACAATTTTCGTGGCTGTCTATTTTGCAGAGTTAAGTGTCCAGCACGAAGAAGGTCAAATGTCGATATTTTCCACGGTTCACATTTAACGTGCCAAGAATGCACAGTGTCTCAGAAATGTACAATACGGTACGTTTGCGTGTGTCCAGCTCTTGCAAAGCAAAGCTGTCTTTGTGTGGCTAAGAAAACTGATCATCAGGCTTAGTTTAACGAATCAACTGACATAAGACAGTGAAAAAGGATCCAGCCACGGGTAAATCGCAGCCAATATGTGAATTAAAGCACAATCATCATATATACTATGTAGAATTCTTGTCCCGCCTCTTTGCTCATTACTATGTCTCAAACTGTCTTGTCAGAGCAGAGTTGTCACGAATATTGCCCTTGGGTCTTGGAATTTATGTAAAATTCCTGGTTAATAACAGGCTTATTACACGGTTGTACGATAAGCTGAAGTACAGACGAGGATTGATTTATGGAGCAATAAGTCAATTAGCTTTGTACGGAGAAGTGCTTAACTTTCTGTAAATCGATCAGCTCCCTTTTAATTTGGCTCAACCTATTTAGAACAGGAACATGTTAAGGAAGATAATGGAATCCAGTTTTTACATTTCGCTGATAGACGAATGCATAAATAGTTCATATTTTGTCTCCATCTAAGGTCTTTTCTGAGGTCACGCTCAAGATCACGTGATGATGATGTCGGAAACAATGTTTCACTAATAACAAACTGTCACATCATCATTAGTCTTTTTAAACTCATGCCCAGGGGCACATAGGTCCATGGCATCGTGCCACTGCAGTGCTATCAAGCAGCGCTTTAATCTAGTTTTCACTGCCTGTGGTTAATACACGTTCTTTGTGATCTGTAGCCCAACGACAAGCAGCCATGGGAGATATTTTCATGAATGCGTGGATATTCACTAAACGTCTAGATAATCAGGCATGGTATGGGTTACTCCTACGTGATTTGGAATAACTGACATTTCCTGGATTCCTCGCATCTCTGGTTAGTCTGTTCTTCTTTGTCTAGTCTCAAATCTCATTGAGGGTTTACGAGTTCCAAAATGAATAAACAAGACACTTCAATCCCTCATCCTATTCAAGGCTGTAATCACAACGTTTTGTTTGCTTGGTTTAACAAGTAGAAATTGAGTGAGTAATAATTTCGCTTGCGTTTAATCTCATCTTTAATTTGCAATTGCAACAAAATATATATATAACATTTTAAGAGCGCGGCGCGGTAGGTCTAATTTGCACAGATATCACACTATCACGCGATAGTCTTCCCCTCTACTCGAAAATTGTGGGGTTTTTTTTCTTTTTTTGGACATTTACACACCTGGAAAACCAACAAAACCAACCACCTACACGATACAAAAAAGAATACGCCATCTCTTAACTTGTGTGAAAGTAAAATTGCTTAGAATATCTGATGCAAGAAGCAATTTATATCTGGTGAAATTTCAAATCAAGTCCAATCCTTTCTTTGCAAAGCACGTCTAACTAGCCATGAAAGATGAATTTGTGTAACGGGGATGTTGGAACGTTTAGTGACGGAGAAAAATGGATTTTCGGCCGTGTTTACACATGCACTCAAACGTAAAGCAAATAAACAAACACTTACCAAAATACTGTAGCAGTGTACAGTCGACTTGAGCGAAGAATAATTTCTTCTCAGTAATGACAATTCTTCTTGAAATGTTCTTCAAAAGGAGACCAGCTGCAAGAACAATAGGCCAACTTGAAACGTGAATGAATGAAGAGGTTTTCTTTTTACAAATATTCAGCTAATACGTCTGGGTCTCTTGTGAGCCTGGCAAGACAAGTTATCACATTTGTAACGTCCCGGAAACATATCACTCAACAATTGCACACTATTATGTCTGGGTTATATCGCAGAAAGTCACGATCGATGGTTCTAGAAAATAATGAATTCTAAAATAAGCTGCAAGATCTGGGAATTACTTTATACTTACAGTTGTTGAAATCTTGAATACCTTACAGTTTAGGTCCGATAATCATAAAATAGGCTAAAAGAGTTGTGCCTGTATATTGAATGAATAAATACGACCAAGCTAGTGAGAAATATCGCGTTTAATATGTCATCATGGTATTTGAGGCATGATGCGAGCGCACTGTCAGATCTGACAATGTCAAAGTCTACTGAACTTGTTGCTTTTTTAATGTTAATGATATCTAATGGCTGTGGTATGGCTCGATTTCGTGTTTCGTTTGATTGTTGATTTTCAACAGGCAACATGCGGTTTATACCAAACAAACAACTAAGGAGCAGGCAAACAGGAACTCAATCAAGAAACAAACAAACAGACGAATTGTGGGACGTACAAATAGTTTTCACGATTGTCTACAGATTCCGAGCTATTTACTCATTCAATTTGCACTGTCTGTTAAAAGATAACATAACCTTGTAATGAACGGACGATATTGTCTCGAGACTCTAAATCCGGCTTTGTGACATTTTCAGAGGTTTATACACATATCACATGCGATTTTCCATATTATAACTTCAAGAGCTCCGAATTACAAAAAAATCTAAAGTATGAGGCCAAATAAAGACGTGATGGCGGAAGTTTCACATTGTCTTTACAATAATATAATGAGTTTCTTTTTTTCCTGGGAGATTCCGTCGAACTGAAGTAATCATCTTACATGTCTCTATTTTTGGACTGAATTACCAACAGGCAGCACGTCCTCAGCTCTCGTTTTCAACTCGTCTGTCAGTCTGTTGCCCCCCCTCAGTTCACGTGGAAGCAGCCAGCTGTTTCAAAGAACACAATGAAAGTTTCGCTATGAACGGAACCCTACCAAGCCAGCGGAATTCCAAGACATGGTCAAAATCGCCGACGTTTGGAAACAGATGATACCCCTCTGTCGCTAAAAGACGCCGAACCCCACGAAAAATAACTGACACGCAAATAAAACATTTGACGTCGTTATGATTAGATTAATCCTGAAAACGTTGCGCACTGAAAAAGATCCTTTGTTAGCGATGGACTTCCAAAAATAGCAGCTTCAACTGATAACGAGAATAAATAGATGTTTAAGATAGGAAAGAACAGCAAAATTCAATTCACCGCAAATTAGACTTGAATCAGATATAGTTACATCGCTGTTAGTATCTTTCATTTAACTGAGGTTTTGTAAGAAATAAAATGAGGGACTATTTTGTTGTTGTTTTGTGGCGTAAAAATTCTCCCTACGAGACGATTTGTTGTGGGAGGAGTCATTGAAGTAGAATGGCAAAACGCAAGTATCTTGCAACCAATAGTCAAAATATCACAACTCTGGATCCTTTTTGTCATCATTCGTATATGCTAGAAAACGAGTAAACAACTTCATTACCAAGACATGCAACCCCGGTATAATTATCAAAAGGAACCAAAGTTATGTCAGATCAATGGTCCTTATTATACCTATATTCTACACAGGTGGTCAGTGCATTACGTCGCGACGTTGCAGTGATTAGACGTAAAACGATAAAGAATCCGTACAATTGAGTGAACAGGATTTGCGAAGAAGATTTTGAATTACATAGCTTTCAACATTAATGCATTGGAACATGATCAGAATAGTCCACGTTGAGTAAATTGATTTACATGATCCAAAGAAACATATTAGGCGTAACCTCAATAACGACACCAGAACGGTCTGAAAACAAAATATGGAAGTCGTGTGAGTTATTTTCTATAACCAGATAGTCAAGCTCACTCCTCCTGAAAAAGGCATTTTGAATAGAGGGGCCGCTCTAGACTATACCTGACAGTTAAATAAGAAGGAATAGAATTTTCAGGGTTTTGACAAAAATGAATATGTTACCTTGGTTGTGAGTGAGTCAAACTACAACCTCATTCGATATGATGTCATGTTTCCAAACAAAAGCGACCTTTGTCCAGGATACCTCTTTAGTATGAAAGCTATTTAATGCCTCAAAGGCATCCCTCTAGCTCCCTCTGAAGATGTCAGCACATGTTGTAGTTATTATGCATTGAACCATTCACTGCTATCGGCGCCTATTTCTTCTTGAGTAAAAAACGGATATGTTCTTGAAGAATTTAGGAGCTGTCGCAGATGGCGCATGTTGGAACACATGGCGTAAAACATCGAGTTTGTCTTTCATAGTCCATCTCATTCATAAAATTCCTTGCTACCTTTGTTTAATTCCTACTTGCTAACCGATTTTTTTTTCTTCGCAACCCTCTATTTTGAGTGGTGAAAAAAACCTCTTAAACATCAAAAAACATTAGTCCACATAGCGTGACATAATTTCTTTAAGTGGCTTAATGAAAGCAGATAAGAGGAAGTTGTTCTACCCGTGAGGCAAATGACCGCAGTCTTAAACCACTAATTCCAATGTTGGCGTGTGTGCAACTTAATTTACTTAAAATTATTGTTTTCGTCAATTTTTATCACGTCTTTAAAACATTAATGGTTCGAAGACGAGGTGGTAGTTTTTGTGACGCTAGGGTGATGTCAGATGGTCAGGGGTCTACAAACTAGATTGTGACCACGACCGTACTACGCATGCGCCGTTACATCTGCGACTCGGAAAGAAGATGAAATGTATGTGACGACTAAAAGAGGCGCGGTGGCCGCATGGTTAGTGCGCTCGGCTCCAGGTCGAGCGGTTTGGGTTGGAGCCCTGGCCGGGGAGATTGTGTTGTGTTCTTGGGCAAGAAAGTTTACTCTCCTCTCCATCCAGGAGTATCGGCAAGTTTACTGCGGGGGAAGGGAGGGGGGGGTAGCCCTGCGATGGACTAGCATCCCATCGAGGGGTAGTAGAAATACTACGAACCTGCAGTGCAGGCGTTTTTCGTGTGTTCACGAATTATAGCGGTATAAGCTCCGACCTGATGTGCCATTTGGCTTTTATACAGACTTTACCAATGTAACGATTGAAATAAGACTAACTGAGGTTAAGTTTCTTCTTAACAGGTAGTTATTCTTATAGTGCATATTGATTACAGTACTTCTTTAGTTATCTGCTGCACCGCCTGGAAAAAGAAAATTAGAAGTCATTTGTCCAGCTTGGTATTAAACAGTCAGCGCGTCAATCTACAGCAAAATAAATCATTTTCACTCTTCGTCCGGTAGGAGGAATCACGAAAAATGTCAACATTTTCCTCTAAATTATATTTTAACTGCTTCATCAAATGTAGTCCAACCTCGGCTTTATTCTAATGATCTTGAGGAGTAAACTAGCGATCGAATTTATTTTTGTTGGCAATTTTCTTTACACTACATCCGGAAGATCAAGCTGAGTTAATAAGATTAAATATAGAATCTAATTTGCGAAGAAGTTTAGTTTGTCAATCTTTCTAACTCCCAAACCTAGAGGAATACTAACTCTTAACACTGGTTAGAATGATTGGAAACGTTTCTTTCATAAGTAAGCTGTGGGAATTTGATGGTTTATTAAAACAATATGCAAAAGTTTCTTCTTTGGTGTGGTTTTAATGTATTGATATCTCAAGGAATAATACGCAGTTTATCAAACTGTGATAAGATACACCAGTAACCAAAATATGTGAAAGACAATCTTCAAACCTGATTAATCTTATATTGGTTATATGAACATAATATAGACATATTCCAAAGCAAGAAATTTTTTTATACTTTATTAATTAAAAGAAGTCAAATCCTGGTTCTCATACCATTTGGAAGTATCCAGCAGTCATTTTCACTGTTTATACCCAGGAAAATATCTCTTTTGGTCAATAGCTTTTTAAAATTGCGTCGGAAAAAAGCCTCTGAAACTTATGAACATGTAGCTCTATCAAAAATCATTGGTACTAGATTAATGAGTTCTGAAAAAAAACTACAGTTTTTCCAGTCCAGACAACCACAAAAAATATTAAAAATACACCAGGGGATTACCTAGTGAACACTATATACATGTCGCACGGCAACCTTTGTCGGCTGGAAAAGAGAAATAATTCGCTTCATAATACACATCAGAGTTTCCCCCACAGACTTTTAATCACCTTGACCTTGTACGACAGAGGGTTTCATGTAATCTTCAAAGTTAAATTACGTTTTAATCACTTTAGCCTTGTACAGCATGAGAGTCACTACCACATACTGTTCCCTAAAACTGCTCCTCAGTTGATTTGATTGGTCGAACGGACCTCATTGAACTGCATCTGTACAAAGCTGTAGCACACGAACTTATAATCCATGCTATATAAAATCCCAAGTTTTAGGAACGAGGCTCAAAATTTAGAGCTACATAATTGTCTAGATTATCTAATAGAAGCACCCTCCATAGCTTTCATTTTACACAGGGGTGTTTCATCCATAGCATTAAACATTCAAAGAACTGAGTTGACTGTTCTTAAGCTTCAGCAATACAAAGAGAGCCACAGTAAAAACCTGCAAATCTCTCTTAAGCTGGAAGAACAGCAGGTGAAAGATAGATGCACATTTTACTTTTACAATATACGAAAAAATCATTTGCTTCTCAGGCTGAAAGTGTTCATCGCTTGCAATAATTACTCGCCAAAACTAAACTAGGCGACTCGAAAAATACAGCATAATGCTAAACGAGTATTGTGAGGAGTTGCCTATGAGCCTTGCAGAAAATGTTAATCTTCTCGTAGAAGTTATAAAATATACATTGTGTACAACCAGACCATCAGTATGTAAGACATTTTCCTTGGCAGAGTAAGACAGATATCGAAGTTAAAAGAATCATGTATTAGTTGAAATAACAAACGAAACCGCACGTGGGAAAACATAAAAAAGTGTGTAAACAGGATGAGGCAAATCAAAACGCCCACTACAGATTTAACCTTGCCCATTTTAGAATCCGGTTCACGTTAATCAGATTATAAATTTTCACATGCAAATAGCAACCATTTTTGCACGAATTTTTACTTTTTTGTTTTTAATTCTTTGGCAAAAAGAACATGCAAGCAACTAAAATATGATGTCAATTTAAACAGATCATTCATCTGCTGAAAAAAAACTCGTATTCAAAGGAATCACACCAACTTCATAAGAAGAAGTAACAATTTAACACAAGCACGAATTCAAGTATAGCAATATTTGATAGCTCGCACATGCTTTAAGACAATATTTTGACTAATTCAGCAGGGCTAACACCGATATGATCCCTTTATTTATGTAAGGAATTTATACAGTTAAAGTCTTTAAAGGGAGGCCAATATGATATTATCCACTCAGCTGCCAAGCGACAACTAACAAAAGAAATTGAAACATGCATTAAAGATCTCAAGATGTGATGGACTTGCCACTGAGGGACTTTATCTTCGAATGTTTCCGTGTCTATTTATAACAGAAAAAAAGCTTGCCTCACTCGCCGTGTGTTAAAAAGCCCACTTGCCTCTCTTGTCTCCCAAATTTCGGGTGGTTTTGCTGTCGTTACTATCTTCAAAACAGTAAGTCTTTTCTCGTACTTTCTCTAACCACAATCTATACTTTACTACCGGTAGCTTTTGAGCTCTTCATCACTTTGAAATATTTTCATTTCCGATTTGTGACGTGACACCATTGCCGGTGATGACTTCTCCTACTTTAGTTGAAAGTTATCTCACGTTCTCAACACATAAATGTAACAACGAGCAATGAAGGAACTGTGAGTAATTTTGTTTACTTAATGACCGACAACAGGCATTTAAAGCATAGCGGAACATGTCTGGTAATAAGTACGTATAAAGTCATAAGGGTTCCCAGTTCACGGGGGTTTAATCATGGGTCAGTCCAATACTCATGAAAGTGTATATAGTATTAATAAGTTTTTACAAATTCCAACAAAGGTTACAGAAGTTCTCGGTGGTTGTAAGCATTTACAACTTTGTCAAGTCTACCCCCAACAGAGATGGGGTTGGAAATAATAACATTCAGTTTTCCTAAAGAGAAGCTTAGTTTAAAAAAATCCTCATAAAAAGCCAGTTCTTCGAAAGACGGTGTTCAATTAAGTTACCTGAATTACGAGACCTAGAATGAATGTGGTTTATTAGAGCTTTCCTAATTACGTACACATCATTCTTTTGACATTAGTTTTAATTAATAAAGTTTTATTATTGGTTTTTTTTGCACGCTTCATGTCACTTTGTTTGTGCTGCTTCACATGATGATTTGAAATTATACACAAACCCAGCAGGCCTGCTGGGGTTTTGATATCGGTATTTATCTCCCGCATAACTTGGCTCAGAAGAACAGAACAAAACTTTCAACCTCGTATCAACTTACAGCCAGTCAAATATAAACAATTTTCATTTCAGACAATGTTTAACGAACCGTTGTTTTCTTCGACTCCTTTAGGTCATAAGAACTCCTGGTAGTTGCATACCGATTATGATATCTTTAGTCCAGATGCGGGAAAACAAATAATAAGAGAAGGGATATTTGACATTTCTGTGGTTCTCTGCGCGTCTTCATGTTAAATGTTCATCAGTAGTAACAACTGTTAAACGCTAATTTAGCATGGATCTATTAAGTAATCAAACAAACACTAATGGTTTTCACTTCATGTGCGGTACACTGTTGACTGTGAAACGAAATACTTAAGTTGAAGAAGCGCTTCAGCAGGCATCGACTGGAAACATGTTTCTGTTTCTTGGCAAAGTAACAACTTGCTGTAGCGTATACGGTGGAAAGCTTACACGGACCTTTTCTTCGAATATGCTAAATTTAGAGTCACGTTCTCAAAGATGCTAAGTTAAAATGAAGTTTGTTTAAGATCCCATCGGATTCGGCTGTCAAAGTACAAATTCTTTTTCATCCTATTCCATTTAATTCATGCTGATAGCAAAATAAAGAGAACGCAAAAGAAATCAATGCGACGGTGGGCTCTGCTTAAAGCAACTTTCACAACTCTACCGAGTGCTGAGCGCATCATTAAAGTACATGGCTCGATGACGAGTAGATCAGGAGTTTATACCTCAAGTTAAGGGTGCTTAGGATAATGTAGTAGGAATCGTATTGGATACGCTGTTTTCAGTACCTCGCTTACCAGTTTATAGAAGCCACAGACTGCACTGGAATCCTCACCGGCCTAAAGGATTATCCTGCTTCTTGACTGAACAATCCGGTTTTCTCCTACGACTAAAAGAGAACGAGAAAGCACTCATCAGCGTTATTGTCACCTCGATCTCACGAATCAATGAAGGCAGTTGGAGCGCAGCGCATCTGATATGGAGAAATTTGATAGTCTGCCAGCGATGAGCTGATACTTGTCTTTTTACCGAAGCATACCTTTCCTTTGTAAGATCAATCTCGTTTCCTTGAGTGTTGTCGGATTAAATCTCTCGGCCAGTTTTTATTTTTGGGTTGAAGAATTAATATGTCGATGCGCGCATGAGATGGCATCGATGTATCGGCGCTTGGGAACAGAACCGATATCGACTAAGTAATGCGCATTCGGTCGAGAAAACCCGTATAAAATTGATTCATCTGTTACCGACGCCAAATATTATCATTGCATGCCGGAAGCGATAAAGAACTAAGATCAAACGCAGAGTAGGCGAAAGGTGATGTCATCTCAATGTTTGAAAATGTTCTGATTCGCTTCTGATACAAACCTGAGGTCGGTGACTGTTTCATTTAGCAAAAACGTATATTGCAGAATATTGCGCAATCACACCTTTACGGGCCATGGAATCCTCGTTAAGAGTCTCCCGAGTAGTGAATATGCAGTACGCGTATAAATGTCGGGAATATTTTCAGGAACAATCCATTGATACGGAACTGCCATTCAAGCTGTCTCCTTGAAATATTTCTCTTCATCAAGATTAGCTCAAATGTTTACGTTGTGTAATAGAACTCGAATTTCAAGGATTGGCGGAATAGCGCACGCTTAACCTCACCCATCACGCAAATTAACCCACGCGATGGGTAATTCCATGGCCTAGTACGATCTTTAGCAATATACAGTGCTTGGTCGTTTTAGGTACTATTTCAGTCCGGTGGTATTACGAGGGGTAAGTGAGCTTTGCCGGTTAAGGGTTGGTCTTGGTTTAAGATTGTTTTCTTTGGTGATTTATTTTGGGCTAACGGTTTGACACTTTCAAGATTAACGGAACTTAAAGCCGGATGAAACAAAAGTACGGAGTAAATTAAGTTATAGCACGCAATAAGAGTTGTTTAATCGAGAACAAAAACAAGTCTGAATTAGAGGGAACAAAGCAATCGTTGATAGACAACGAAATCAGTTATTTCGAAGACTGAAGAATGTAAAAAAAGAGTTTACATGAGCCCGGACGTTTTTTAATACAAACGACGGTTCATGGATCGAACAAAAGACCTCTCCCAAATGTTTGTTAGTACATCAGAAGTATTCATCACCAGGTTTGGACGCGCTGACAGTCTTGACTCAGGGGTCTCCCTCATGTTTTTGCCGCGTCTAAAAGACTCGAGAAAGGACTGAAACTAAGACAACCTCGTTACCAGGTTGAGGACTCTGAGAATTTATATGGTACACGGTATCTACATTTTTGCGGGGTATTATCTTTTGAAGTATGACAAACTTTCAAAAGTTTAAGACCCGCCCCCGCAAAAATTTGATAATGACGATCATGATCAAGCCCAGGCGACACATTTATGAGTGCAATAAACTGGAAGCCTTCTGCAAAACATGTTTATGTAGCCATATGTCCAATGTTACTAAGTGTCCACTTGGATATGTATATCAGCAGTAAAACATACCTCGGTAGCAAAAAGAAGCATTCATGTTGATAGCTAGAGATTTCTGGGACAGCGCTCTCAAAAGTCAATCAGCTGTAGCTCTACTCAACAATTACATTTAAGAGAATTTATTTTTCAGTCCGTGTGTTATACAACTAATTGCACGAAGACTGATGTTAATTCTGGTTGAAGCTAATGAAGAAGATAATTTTTTTAGTCTTCCACGACGTGTCTAGTGGGTTCTATGACCTCAAGTTAGACTGCATGTATCAGGATCTGGCAATGAAGCAATATTTTAATGTTAAGGACGTTTCGAGAGTCAAATGCCCTCAGTTATACCTTTCGAAAGTTTAGCTATGTCTTCTTCTCGCAACTAAGTCACACATATTTGGAACACAGAAAAACCAAAGCATGAGTCACAATATGTATCCCATTTAGATCCTTTCCGACATCAACGCACGTAACGTTTAGTGAATTTGAATTCCTCATTTACAATTCAAGTGTTCCCTTGTTGTCCACTCAGTAAGAACTTTTTCATATTAAGCGGATTCGATGGAATGACCAAATAAGCTGGTCAATAGCAGCTCACTAACATAGTTGCCAAGACAATAATTGAAGAAGATTACAATATTATTGTTGTTTTCCGGCAACTTAAGATTGGCTCGCCTGACCCTGAGGCTTGTATAGTTACACATCATAGCAACTTTCTCGTTATTAAACATTTGGCCACATTTTGACCAAACTGCTTCCTTTACAGGATATATTCTCAGTGCCAGGCTTAATATATCACTTCTTCTTACCAAATACAAAACTGTTATTTTGTGTTGTTCTGAGAATTTAGTTTTTGTCAAGACATTGCCATCCAGCTGTTGATTTCGATTACTTTTGCTACTTGTCTGTTTGACAAATCACAATCCATTGATGTTTTTGAGAGAATCTGGATTGCTTGCGTTAAATTATAGAAGTGTGGCCCTCTGACATGATTTCAAGTCTTGATTTATCGCTCCTCGTGTGCCTTTATGCAGCATTTATAACAGCTAACCTACTGTACTGAGTTATCCGTTCTCAATATGCATGATCAAGGAAAATTGTTAATGAACACAAGAACAGGTCAAAGTGAGAATTACAACCATTCCATTCAATCAAGCAAACTACGTTTTTAGGTTTAGTATATAATGTCTGCGGTGTACCAGCCTGTAAGGACTGTAAGTGTTCCAGACTGAATTTGTCAACTACATTTGCCCGCAATTGGCGATCAGAAAGTCAATTATGATACTTTCATTGACGTATTTCAAACCCTTACCTTCGTAAGACCTTCGTACCGATGAAAGTGCTCGTTTACCACGGCTGAAAGGGAACTGTCTAGCACATCCTACACTGCTGTGTTTGGAAGCGACAGGGAGTCTGGCCGCTTTTCGTGCCAGATAACTGAACTTGAGGGAAACGTTTGTAATGAAAGAGGCTGATATCAAATACTCACTGCTCGTGTACAGGACATGAGATAGTCTGATGATCTGCTTAAGCCAGATTTTTCTCGACCCATTTGACCTCAATTAAGAGAGATATAGGCAAATGACAATTTTAACGATTTCCTTTATGTCTATATGGAGACATGCACGTACTATATGTGGGGAAAAATGGCACGTGCAGTTATCAGGTCTTTCGGAGTAGAAATTGTCTTAAGAAGTGTCAGTGAGTGCAGTCAAGGCTAGTAATACCAGTATTTGTTAACTTTTCAGAATGTTCAAGACCTCTAATCGCTTAATATACACTGAAAGAAGTCAAGAGCCTAATTATCATTTCTAAAGAGTTGCTTTTCTTTTTTGTTTGTCATTATTAAACCAATCAACTTTATCTCATTGAACTAGAGACCCATCAAGACGACAGTTATTTACTGCCTGAACTTGGTCAAGCTGGCCAAGGTAATCAAATTGCCTTTCGGAAATTGGATATGTAATGCATTTACAGATTAAAAAACCTTTTGTAGTCACATGTTTCATTTACTCAAAGATACAACACACCTTTACGTTTAGCTGGCATCAATATAAATTGTTATTTTTGTCGATAGATTACTTGTATATTGCGAGAGTTTTCAAAGCTATTTTCGCTAAATTATCGAACATCACTGAAGTGATGATATCGGCCTACACCAAGATATTTTATCAGTCTCCATCTTATAAACGTTGGTCAATGCCGCTGATCTGCACAACTTCAGTTACAAATACGGCCAAACCAAATACGGCCAAACTCGTTATATTTATTCACAGGTTTGCTTTTCTTATGCAGTTAAACGAGCATACATTATGTTTTGTTAAATTCAATATTAATTAATTAATCCGCCATAATTACTTCGGTGATACCAGCATAATATTAAAAAAAACCTTCAAACATACATGAAATTCTGGAACATTCTACTACTTGATGACGGAGCTAAACTTTGTTTGGAATTTGTTGATTCAATAGTCTTCTAGTAACTGGAATCATTGGCCCTACGAGAAATCTAAGCAAAAACGATAATTCAACAAACTATTTCGTTGCTAATTAACAGAGCTAAACTCGACAGGCTATAAATTCCATTATTGTTTTGAATGTGACTGAGAAAGATGGAACAAAAAAGACTGAAGTTGAAATACTGAGCAGTTGAGAGAGTCACGGACTAGCCTGAGGCTAGAGATAAATAGGAACGCAAAGAAAGGGGAAAAAGAAAAGCACCACAGGTTACCCGAGCTCATTTCTTGTTAATTGTTTAAGGTCTCAAAATATCCCCCACCCTTCTTTGTTCTAAAGCTGCATGCTTGTCTTAAATCTATTTATAACTAAAAGATCGTTTTCATCAAAATTGATATGATAAGTTTATGTCACTGATAACAGGATTACTAAAAATAATGGCTACAATGTAGGTATTAAATAGACAGGGAACGGGGAGGGTGAGTTTATAACCTTCCGATAACTCGTTAGAAACTCATGTGGAGCGAATGTGATAAAATGGAAAGCTTGGATTAGTTTTTTGGAGTTCTACTTTAGCCTCTTCTTGTTGGAGATCGACACTTTTAGATCAAGGATGTACAACCATGCCAAGTATAATGTAGAACTGATACGATAATGATAATCGCAAGACAAATTAATGTGAGAAGAGCTTTGAAAAGTATGCCAAAGCATAAAGAGAGCTTCAAAAAATTTACCATTCCACAGTCAGCTTTAGTGCTTGTCACGAGAACTGGTGTACTGACAGGGCAAATGGGCAAAGGGTTAAAATCCATCTGGAGATACACGCTAAGACGCACGCTTATTTTAGCTACATCTGAACTAGCCTGCATGACAGGCGCTTTATGAGCCAAGCGGGGCGAACGTCGCGCGGAGCGCGACACGAGCGCGAAGCGCGAGACGAGGGGAAGAGAAAAATAAAGGCAGCCTGTGGCTATAACCATACAATTCGGGGGGAGCGCGGTGATTTTACTCTCGAATTTCAACGGACGGCGTTCGTTTGATCGCTTAAGTTACATGATACGGTTTCGGCCAAGGAGTATTGCAAGCTGAACCTTATCTGGGAACGCAATTTACGATGAGTATTTTACGATTCAGTAACTTAAATTGGTAAGAACTGAAACAACTATTCGTTTTTCACAACAACTGACAGTCGAATATACGAAGAAACTAAAGGATCATTTGGCTGCCTTTTAGATCAATGGTCAATGGCATAACTTCAAGGAATACCTTATGTTCGTGTTTTGCCGATAATGCCGCGGACTTTTATTCCTTATCACAGACGATCCATGGAAAGTTCTGCTTTTTATCCATGGAGATGAAAAACTTTTTACATAAAGAAAGCTTTTGCTAGAAAGTGCAATTTAAGAATAGAGACCTGTGCATATTCACCAGGTGTAAGGTGCTCATCTCAAGGAAACATGTTAAATTTACATCGCTATCCGTGGTTACCAAAACCGAGTGTTAACTGTACTGTTCCCTCTTCTTCCTTTCATGATTTTGTGGTTTGATCATAGAAGCCGACTAATTAGCTTAAAGGGTGGCATCTTATCGGTCTTTATCAGCAGGAAATTCCAACCACTTTAACTACTTTAATTTCTTAAAACAAAATCTCGCAACTTTGCAAGATTCCTTAGTAAAAATAACTTTTCACTGAAAAACGAAAGGCTGCAGTTTTCACAACATTCAAAAAATATTCTGTTTGAAATACTTGCTTATACCGCAGTAACCACGTCCTAGATTGGTAAGATAAACACTGTAACATGATCTTAAGTTGGAAAGTATTACGCGATTGATATTTGTTTAAAGAACATGTAGCTAATAAAGTAAATTGTCCTCCTCATGGAATGGAGTATTTTTGGACTTTACTTACAGACTGGTATACAGAAACCAAATCCTAAATCCTTGACCACAACTACTGTCACCAGACTGACTTCTCCTATGTTTTGTTGTCTATAGCTATTTGTGGGTAAATATCGTAATCCTAGAAATAACTAACGACCGAGCAAACAAACGAATGAAAGAACAAGCATGAGAATACTGCAACAAATCAAAAACAGGGCATTCATTACAATACAATACAATACAATACAAATTTTATTGTCATCTCCCCATGGGGGCTTTTCAGAGACATTGAAAAAAATATATATATGTGTATAATAAATAATAAATTGACTATAAAAAATTATTGATAAAACTATTACAATGATAGAGTAAAAATTCATAGAACTGCTAAAAATTGTCTATAAAAAATTCTAAAAATTTCTAAAACTAGTCACATGCAGAGTTCATGATGTTCATTCGCCTTTAAAATGCATTAAACAAGCATCTGAAGGAAAAAAGAAAGAAGGTTAAAACCACACCGTCGTCTATAGTGCTTTGCTTTGTTTCTCACGTCCTGCAAAATTCACTGGAGTCTGACTGAATATTTTAATTTGAACTGATCAATACAAAATGAGGTGTCGAGCATTTTAAAAGTAGCAGGTGTCCATTTCCATGTCGTTTGCACACATGCGCAGTGTTTGTGAATGGATAACTTCATAAAACTCAAAAAACATTGAGCACCCAGCCCGTCCCGCCCTCCTCTAGGAAAAGGAACAATGATCAACTGTTCCCCACACCCACCCACCTAAATTTCCCACACTTTTCAATTTTGAAACTTTTTCACTTTTCACTTGCAGCACTTTGTTGTATTCGTAAGAGAACGTGTATGATGTCACTGAGCTGAGAGTCTGACTGGTGACATGTTAGTTTCAGTAACATCAATTGTGTGGTATTTTTTATATGAATGAAAGCTTCAAGATTGTGTTTATTTGTCTTTTTACCGAGTATATTAATTATTTATAAATATTTCAATGGTTTGCAAGGTGACCTCTAGAAACCAGTAGTTGACACCACCTCGAAAAGATAAGTCTAGATAAGATATTTATCAGTTACGAATTTTGTTTAAGATAAAGGTGTTATTGTGGTCAGTAATATTCGTAGCTTGATCAGAAACCGAAGCGCTTAACTTGTGCTAACAAGAGAGATCTTATAAACAAAGATTTCTCTACACAAAAGATATGACGAAAATCATTAACAGAAGCACACTGTAGTGATGTAAGGGTGTTCATTAGTTTGTAAGTATGTTGTAACACCGACATTTTGCGTAGAGCACGTTTTGTTGAAAGACGCACCAGACAAAAATTATAGCATGTAAATACATCAAATTTTCGGAACAGAGCGTTATTGTTAAAAAGAGATCGGGTAAGGTTTGCATATTCTATACTCGCCTTCTTTCTTTTTCTGCAAAATATATGCAGGCCTTGGGATGGATTTAACGTCCTTTCCTTTTACGTCTTATATGCCTTATACGTGTGAGTTCCAAGCGATTCCTAATAGTGATAATTTTTGCAAAATACCAACATTTATTTCATGATCACTGGATGGCCATATGCAATTATTCTAGACCGACGAACCTCAAGCGCCAAAAAGAACAATTAAATTCTCGAATTCTCTGCAAATATTCTAATAACGCCTCCGAGTAATTAATTTCGCGAAATTGACCAAATAAGGTGGCGGCTTAATTCAAAGGGTTGAAATTTACGCAGTTTAAACGTTAACGAGCCTGCCAGGAATGTACAGTTCCTAAAAGCTGCAATTACCGGTCATTTAAAAAAAATTATAATGCTTTGAAATATCTTCACGCGTTTGAAATAATCAAAGCCGCTATTTAATTAGTTGAATCCTACGCAGCATCGATTCTCCTTCATGTGCTTTATTGGTTTCTAGCTTTTGGGTGAACGTGCCCGCTGTCGAGTGAAATCAAAAATTAGTCCAATCGAAGTTCAAGTTTTACAATGAATTTAGTAAACACATGTATTGAGCTATTCATCTTTTAACAATGGAATATTGAAGCGAACAATGAAATCAAATGTGCATTGATAAATTCATTAATTTGTTGTTGAATGAAACACTGTTTTTCACTTCAGTAGGCTATCAAGCAATGAAATGCTTCCATTTCGCTTCACGAGAAAACAAAGCCCGATAAGAGTCACGATTAAAACTAAGCACTGAAACGTAATACTCTGTTTTTCAGGTAGTCTCACTCATCAAACCTTCTGTTTCACGAACTTGGAAATAATTTTTTGCCCGTTGGAAGATTACAACTTGACGACCTTGCATTGCCTCCCTAAAGCAATGGTCATGTATACAGCTGGCAATTAAATATTTACTCATTCTTTCAGTAATCATCAGTCCAATTTATTATCCAAACTCACTTGGATTTTGCTGCAAATATCTATTTAACGCCCACCAGCGAGAACCATTTGCTTTTGTTTAATTCAAATCATGTTTTCTCCACGTGTTTGACCATTTGACGTTCTCTATCGTTTAATTAATTAACTGAGAGATCACGCTCACACGTATGTAGTTACGAAGTTGTACTCACAAACCTGCTCATATAGTTGACCAGCATCTTAACAAGTACGCTTCATCATTTTGCTTTCAACACAGACTATTAAGGTGACTACTGAATTTACTCTTGATAAATAAAAAGCGTTAGGAGAGAGGCGGACCATCGTAGATATTTGCATAATTTATAGACACGTTCAGTTCGCGTTAGGTGCCGAACAGCATCGGAAGCGTGGGTGGTACGAACTGACTTCCTGCGCACTTGATAACAGTGATGTGCCAGCTGAATATCCGTACAAACGATAATTTCAAAGATTTTTCGCTGTTTTTTTTTTCTGGGTTCAGCATGACTCTCAGCTGAAGGCAGAAAGCAAGAAAGTCCGTGATTGAATGCGACAGGACCGACAGACAACTAAAAGCGTGCTTATTTAGGGCGCCCGCCCGACTGCCTTTTCACCTTTGCTTTTAAAATAATTATAGGGCTGACTTCCGTTACAGAAAGGCAAATTCAGCCGGGCACCCATGATATTTATAGATTGTTATGCAATTTAAACAAAGCTTAGTTTGTCCCTGATATGACATGACACTGATTTATCAAAGGTCGTATTAATTTTATAGATTTGTTTAATCTAGAGTGAAATTCCATTTCAGCCAAATGTGAAAAATGCATTTTTCAACAAATAAACCTTGTCCACTTCGGTGCATAAATTACACATTCAGGAGTATGGTTATGACTGAAAATGGTGCAAAGTACCCTTCTTCAAACTGCCCGGCTGGCGCGTGTAAAGTATTCTAAACTCCATTGTTCTAAATTGGCTTATTTTGGCTACTTCCCTCTAACTCCGGTTCTTAATGCTGTAAGTGTTACAATTCCTGAAATTCTTCTTTTAGTCTCCTTGATGAAAATGGCGTATTGATTTAACTAGACCATAAACACAGCTCTTCGTTTATCACATTTTTAGGAGTGTTGTAATATGGTGGCTGGGATAGGGACTCGATGAGATCAAGACTTTGAGTGCGGTTGCAATCAAATCTCAAAATGAGCGGGGCTTTCGAGTATTTTCATTAGTGATGAAAGCATAAGTTTCCAACATATTTACAAATGACTAAACAGGGAGGCACTTAAGAAAGGCAAATCTACAAATAACTACGTATTAGAAACTTTTATCTATAGTCAAAAAGACTTAAAACGGAGAGTCACGTTTAAACTGATGTAAACACCACAATGAGCTAATACGACCAAAGATTCTGTGAAGAAAGCTTAAGCCGAGCAAATGCTTGCGGCAACCCTGAAAACGTTATATGTAGTAACCATTTAGCCCACTAGTAATCAAAGATGAAATATAAGATCGTTTCTATCAAGGAGCCTGTGCGAGTGTCTTACAGGTTGTTAACTAACAAACCTCACCTGTTAGCTGCAACTGTTGTCCGTTTTCTTCAGAAGTGTTCGTCACTAAATGTAAATTAAATTGAAAAGATATGTTACAAGCAGGGCCAATACAGAATGGGTTATTATGGCTGAACAATAAACTACGCCAGCCAATTTAATTTAATTTATGACTTTTTTAACTTGATATATTTTGTGAGGTTTTGCATCTTAAAGATATTTGTATAACGCACGTCTCAAACAGTTTGAAGGCCAGAACATATGAAGAATCCGTGTTTTCTCCTTGGCAAGTAGGATTAAATCGCCCTCCGGGCATAAGACGTAAAGGAAACAAAGATTTCAACGTGCCTAGCGTAACTTAAAATAACACTATTTAGTAGAATTCTATTAACATACTGATACAAATACTGTGATTCAGTGATTGGGGGAGCTACTGAACACTGATTAGCCAATTCCCCAGAAGACTACATGACATTGCCACGACCTCGGCTTTATTCGACTTGAAAACCTGAAAATTATCACTGAATGAGCGCAGTGATGAGCGCCCTTGCCCACGTACAGCGGTACGTTTCAAATGACTAGACATGTTCAGTCCGCCCAAAATGTCGCTGACGTGCCGTGACGTTCGAAACTAATTATTAAATTATTAAAAAATATAATGATAAGTTATTATTTCGGAAGTTTTTTTGTTAGAATTTTGCTAAAACATCATTATTCGCTCTCGATTATTATTTAAAGAATGTAATGCTTCTGCACCCATTAATTAGGTTGATAGTTGCCTGGGGAAACTTCATGTTCTTAACTACAAATGTTCGACACCGGCTTGTGTGCAAGCTTTTTAGAATATAAAAATTTATACGGGAGAGTATCAGCACATGAACCAGAGACATGAACCCTCTTTTGTCTTTTATCTACAACAGCGCTAGCAGGGCTTAAAGCTGAAAACGACATGAATTTATTTATGCGAAGATTATTTAAATGTGTCATTTGCGGACAGAAGTGATGCTCTGAGACCTGAGAGCTTTTGAACTCTGCATTTAGATGTCGTTCGTGGAGTCTAGCTAAGTTGAGTGTTTAGCAAACATTCTTTCAACTATTGTCTCCTAAATACGTAAAAAAATCAAGAATGTCTACCTGCTTTTTCCGGCTGGCCTTTGTTGTTTTTGAGATTCGTAACTTGCGTGAAAATGTATGACAAAGCCGGCAAACTTAGAATAAAGTAAGGTTGTAAACTCTTTACAAGAAGGTATGAAGTTTAGTCTATTCATTAAATTACCTTGTATGCCAAAGAAGTCTGTAAATTAACCAATTCAACGGCGATTCATAACAAGCTAATGTCGAAGAAGTGTTAAATGTTTGCCGTCCTACTGGTATAAGCAGCTAACACGTGTATGTTCAGCACCTACTGACAAATTTTCATCAGAGATTACCTCCTCAGTCCTTGTAGATTAATAGCTTCTTTTGTACTTTCCAGTATATTTCCACGAGTGTGAACAGTTCCTTTCTGTGCTCGATTCCCAGTTTCAACGCAATGAGGCTTTCTATGGTCTTGTCAAGTTGACGACGCACCCACGAAGTCAATGTTTTGAAACTTCGATGAAATGCTTGCTCCGTTTTGCTTGCATGAAGAATATAAACTTTGGACCCCAGGAATAATTCGGATATTTCGTTAATCTTAATATTTTGGCACAATTTTAGAGAAGTTGCACGACCCTCGAAAGAGATTATGCGAGGATATCTCCGAAAGAAAATCGCTCGTCAGCACGAATGTTTCATTCGACAAGCTATTAAACCGGACACCGCGCGACTTTGGCGCCGTTTTCCAGTCACGTGAACAGATGCAATCGCTTCTGTTACAAACGTTTAGTTCTAAACTGAAACATATTATCTACTTAGAATTTTAGAAATCATCATAAATTCTTCTCAATTACAAACGTTACTAACGTGTCTTGATTTCTTCTCACTGAAGAAGAGACAGGCCATACGTGTTTATAGCGGCCACGTAGGAAAACTCTTTTCAATGAAAAATTGTCACAACCAGCTTTGGAACAATACTTCGAGCTCTTTGAAAGTGTTAGGCCACTAAGTTGTTTTCGAGCAGTCGAAGTTCTAATTTTATACACATCCTACTTAGATGACTTTTGAGAGAAGAATTTTTTCTATAAATGTATTAATTCCTGTTTTAATAGTCTTTGTGCTCACCTCAGGTTCACACAAATTGTTCGCTTGCTTTTTCCGCCAATCGAGTAAAGTTTCTCGGATTAAGGCTCAATATTCAATGTACAGTTTATGACCTTGGGTACTAGCAAGGTTTCTATTTGAATCCAGTTCTCTGAGCTTCACAAATATCCCTGCACGGGGTAAAAATATTCGATGGTCTACAGGCTTAAGCTCCATGTTTCCAAATCTTATTACATTTAATAAAATCTTTCTTTAGAAACACTTCAATGATGCGAGCACTGCTTTTAACATCACTAGGAAACAGAAATTTTCAGTAAAATAGCAATGCTCTTTGCATTTTTACGAAAATGTTTTAATGTACTCGCTTACTCAAAATATTCCATTTGAACCTATTTACAATACATGCACATATTCGGCATAATTTGTTTTATCCTAGTCATGTATAATGTCTATTCCATTTTGTAAGCCTAACTGTTCTATAGATTACTTTATTACTGTAACACTGACAATAAAGCGAAGATATTTCTACTGAGATCGTTAATGAAAACCCAGCGCAGCATTCGTGCAAATTGATATGACGCAGCGCATAACATCCGACGTCTGTTACTAAGGAAAGTAGCAAGAGAGCCATCTAGTTTAGTTTCTGAGAAGGGAATATATATATATTTAGCAGTAACTAGCATTTTCTTTTTCTGATGGCATAATCTCTTGTTCTAATTGTTTTCAAAAGCAGATATCGTGGTTTGAATTCACGATCCTCTCCTTAAATGTACAACACATCTTAACTCTGAAAGTTGGTTTTTAAATACGCATGTAAGCGATCTCCTACAGTTTGTAAACCTCTTATCTTCGCTAATTATTTATGGTTTAGCCTAAAACGCCTTGGCTTTTTTAAGCTGCCACAAAACAAGCTTAAAGGATAAGTAGAGAGCTTAAATGATCTAAAATGGCTTCACACGCTTCAAAAGGAATGTTGGAAGCTAATTACAATTAAATGTCTCACCTCCGTGGGCGAATATACGCTCTTGAAAAGCCCTCGACAAATAGATTAAAACGATGTCTGTTAAGTGAACAGAGAAGAGATCAAATCCTTCGTTCAGCAAGATGAAATGTTTCATAGGCGAGAACTTGGCATTGCAACACGAAAACGACAATAACGTGCAGTGATGAATAATTAAGCACTTTTTTGGATTCTCTGCAGGGTATGAATACAAAGAGGGGTTGAAATAAAACGTTGAAGTGTGAAGCGCAAATATCTTATTGTTTATCAGATCGCCATCACAGAGAAGTCATTTTGAATAAGATAAAAGGCAAAGTGGTTCTTTCCGGAAACGCCTATGTTTCGGCTTATGGGGACTATGTCATGTCAGGAATTCAAAATCCCAGAGTGCTAAACGTGGCTACACGCTCATAGATATGTTCCGTAGACTTATCTCCCTTTGACAGCTTTACCACATCTTATAAACAGAATAGCTAGTATGTAAACCAGTTGTCTGGGTTCAGTTACAGCGCGACTTGTGGGTCTTTAACAACAAAGGCTCTCTCGGTATTTTTGCCCTGTGGAGAGCACCATATGTACCTCCGGTTTTCGGCGCGGGGCGAAGTGCTTATAATATACAATTAAAATAGATTTTTTTCACGTAGTGGCCGACTAAATTCTTCCTTAAAGGATATGCTAATTATTACAGAATTAGGAAAGCCTTGAAATTATGAGCAGAGCAAAAGAGAGAGTTCCCTCTTGACAGCACCGAGGAGTATCAGTGCGCTCAACTATAATAAAAATAAATTTAAGCTTAAATGATTGTTGTTTAACTTTACACAGAGAACTTCAAATAAATCATTTACTCTACACAATGCTCTCGCGTCTATCTTCTACCACAACAATAGTAGAAACTCTAGGATGTTGTCGAACATTCGAGAAATAATTGAATATAGTTTATATGTAGTTATGTAAGCGAAAGAAGCGCAAAAGGGCGCTAGGTGTAAAAGTTGAAAGGAATTGTTTACTAATTCTTCTACGTTCTTTTACGTGTTAACTACAGTGGCCAATTTGGAACTAAAATCAGGGCTTCAAGCGTTCTAACGAACTCAGAAAGGATTATTGAAGCTAAGTAAAATCTATAAATGATATAGTTATAGGGCAAGTCTATATTCTATGAGTTATTATGGTTGAAGAAAAGTAAAACTTATCCGTAAACATTTCATGAAACTTCAAAGTATCGGAGATGAAAAGCCGCAGTTTATCTTGGTTTCAATCAGTTACCTGAACAGTATTCACATCCGAAAAATAAACCAATGTATCTTTTATTTCGGGCAAGTATCAACATGACGGCCAATATGTATTTAACCCTGCTTCAAAAGCATGCCAAAACTCCCCTCTGACTAACGGTGTAAAATTGTTTGAATTTGTAAGAGTGCATCAGTTCTACTTCACGGCACGGAGAGTGTTGTGGCATGCGTCTATTTCACAGTAGTTAACTTTTAAATCAGTCTTTTTAATGCTGATTACCTGCCAGTAATAGCAAGGCATGAAAGGCATTTAAATTTTCAGACGAAAAGCCTGAATGTAAACATCAACGTCTTGCTTACCTTGCCAAGCCTCCGGTATAGTAGCTGTTCTTTGAAATATCCGGCTGAAAAAGATGATGTTCGGTCAGTACAAAACCATCAAGGATCGAACCCCTGTCCGGGAAAAGCCGACTTAAGATGTCACTGATACATCGGAGAGAGTCAAATCATTCAAATTACAGACTACGGGAAGGCACAAAACCACGATCTATCTGTCTTGGCGTTTTGTTTGCACAGGTCAATATATCTTTGATATTGTTCTTACAAAGGAATTCACTGTTGATAAATATCTTAATATCCCTTAATTAATCCTAAAAAGTTGGCACGTAACGGCTACAATGGATATTAATTCATTTTAATTTTAATTTAATAACACAGATAAGATCACCGCTCTGATAAAACAGCAGGGCCTTCACCCCTAAAACAAATGAAATATTTTTTAAATTGTGTGTTTTTTTGGTTGGGTGTAAATTGATTTCCGGTTGATGAGCCGCGAGAGCATTGCAATTTTCTGTTGGTCATAGCAACGCCAAGGCTAGTAGGAAAACTAAGGAAAGTCAACATGTCTTAATGTTGTAAATCGTACTTCGCTACCTGAAGTCTCTTTGGTTTCCAACTACGTATGGATCTCTGAGAGCGACTCGTGAACGTCTAAGCCGTAGGCGAGCCGGTTCCTAAACAATCGTGAGCTGTTTCGAGGCTGGTTTAAGCTTCGAGCACAGTAGTGCTAACATGATTGTAGAACGATTTGTAGACTAGTTTCTTTCCAAATCGTATAGAAAATAGAATACTCATGACAACTTTTTCAGGGAAAAAATAATTAAATGAAAGGCGATGCTTTCAGCTAATCAATCATACACCTCATTTTCAATGAGGCATTTTTCGGAGTTACAATAGATGTTTCAGTGATTGCATAAGTATTTAAAAAAGCATACGTAACGTTAATTAAGAATCTTAAACAAACAAGGTTATTGAACTCCAGGAGTGGAAGAATGAGTTCAAGAAAAAAATTCTTTCAATAGCTTGATATACATTTAGGGGATCACAGAGTTGTGATGCCGTTTCAAGCACGTTTAACGAAATTTGCGCTTCACACTGACACTTTTAGCTCTTTTTAGCAATGTTTTTTTGTTCATAAATTCACAAATAACATGTCTTTTAGTTGCTTTTCACGTGTCGCCATCACTACTAAGCATGCGTTGCGTGGGATGTGTACCGCGTAGAATTACCAACTGTGGCTACTGCCGCTGTGACTGCCGGATTCAGTTGAGCTGGAAAGAATCTGGAAAAGGCGAGAGGAGGAGAGAGGGCAAACTAACGGGAGACCTACTCTTATTCCAATAAAGAGTGCGCCCCTCCCAGCTCTGATCAATGAAGACACATCTGTCACACATTTGTTTTTTTTTTTCAGGTTTTTTTTTGAAATGTCAGCGAACGATCGGAGGCTGTGAATTAAACAGCAGAGCCCGGGATAGCATTTAAATAACGCAGTTATGAAGTAATACAATAAAGATGCAAGAGACCATGAAGTCATTTTCTCTTGAAAGATGCTATAAATTATTTCTAAAATACCATACTCGCTTCTGTCATACAATTATGGTTAGTCTGGAAGAGTGTTGCAAGGGGGAGAGGGGTCGTGAGGGTTTTCGTTTAGAATGTTTAGAATGTACAGGTATTTGCTTTGTAGGGCATGGCGTTTGAGCCGTTTTGATGTCAATTGCACCGTTCGCCTTCAAAAACCTTTTAAAATATTCTGATTATTTTATGTGCTTTGTACGCAGACGTTAGTTCTTTGCTTGGTCTCCTGACTAACAATAGGGGGATCCTTGCTGACGTCATTGTTTACATTTTTGCTCATTTGCATAGGGCTTTACGTACAGAAGGAAAAGTG
>OMLO01000045.1_pt1 | contig 47570 bp, 22 predicted proteins | sample 1674811 | NCBI WGS metagenome assembly OMLO01 (sample SAMN06265003, study PRJEB25207) | coral metagenome | isolation source: Coral host | place: Mexico:La Bocana,Puerto Morelos, Mexico | collected 2008-11-13
ATGCTTATGCTTATGTCGTGGGTGTTCTCACTTGCTTATGCGAGTGTTTGTGCTTATGCTTATGCTTATGCTTATGCGCTAGTGAAAACCAGCCTTAATGCTGCAGGCGGGCTCTTAAGACCATTCAGACACCAAATACATGCGAAAACAAAAATGTTATACGCTATAATCTAAGAATGTTCACGAGAATATCTTCAGGGTTAGACTAAGAATATTCAGCATCGGCCGGAAAAACAATATTGTTATAAAACAAAAGAGTGAATTCTTGAGAAATTTCGTGATGAATAAAAAATTGCCTGGGGAAAATTGCTGCCGAAAAAAATTACATATTCATTGATGTTCAGAAATAACCATAAGCGTTATTTCAGTTTTACGAATAGAACGTCTCCGCTTACTTGTCTAGCACACATGCAAATTTCTTGGAACAAAAGGAAGTGCTTACAAAAGAAAAGAAAAAGGCCGCAGTTTCATTGCTTTGGAACACCAAATATAGCTCCCTTGACGTTATGTGAAAACCCTCTATACATCACATTAGTAGAAATCTGCTAATTATAACTACACTAAGTACTACTATTGTTGTTACATCAAGATATTAGATTACTGGCTCACGATTTCTGTGTGCGTGATAGAAACTGCGAGCAGATAACCTAACTGTTTTGAAAATAACATGACAATAAGGTTTCCTACGGGCTTCCTGCTCCAGGCCTAACAGCGTTATTATTATTATTATTATTATTATTATTATTATTATTATTATTATTATTATTATTATCGTCACAAAACAAGTCTAGAATATATGGACACAATAGTTTGTGTTGTGGCTTCTTAATACTATAAAAGCCTTAACACTACAAAATAACGCAGCAAAATAACAGTGTAGAATTTGTGGCAGAGCTTGATACACGTCACCAAATAAAAATAAAAAGTTAAATACTTTAAGACACTTAAGTGAGTGCCTGTGGATTACAAAAAGGTGTTACCTGCACGTTTTTATCCTATCCTTTTTAGTACAGTTAGATGTAATTTTTAGGGAACGAGTGAAAATAGGTATTTTTGTTGCCATTCTAAAGTCAAATGTTGTTGTTCGCAAATCCAATATAGTGGTCAAGTGAAATAATTCTTTCATGTTTTCATAAACTTCAAACGCCAAACGCCTAACCTGAAACTGCCGTTTGCGGTTTGCCCTTAACGCGAAACCCTGGTGCAGAATGTCTCTTATACCTGGTCGAATCCGGCATTTCGTCGGTGAAAAAAAACGCGACAAACTTGAGTATCCGTTGCGGGACACGTGCAGAAATTTCATCCGTTGTTGAAATCCATATTATCGTTGAATAAAGGGTGAAGGTTTCTAAAGAAACTGTGGTGCTGCGTCGGTGGGGGTAACAAGGTAATTTGGTTATATCAACTAAGTTGAAAATGTAAATTGGCCACCGTACAACTCGTTACGGTGGCCAATTTACATTTTCAACTTAGTTGATATAACCAAATTACCATATTATCGTTGACCTGATATATAAGCGGCGAATTTTTGTTGAGACGCAGTTGAGCGAAAATATCCATGGCGAAACCCCTGGAAGCAGAGGAGACCTATTTGACCACACATCTGTAGTGCAAAAAAATCATTTGTTGATTGAAACCCGGATTTAAATCACCGTACGTGACCAGGTTCGTGATCAAGGTACATGACCCTGATACGTGAAACTGTTTACATGTGATCATGTTACGCGTCTATTAAAATCCTGACCGCACGGGGGAAGCTGTGTATGAGAACCTCGTAAGAAAAGCATTGCGTTTCATAAATGGTTTGATCACGAACAGTGTTGTGAATCACCAACAGTTCGATTCGATTGAAAAACCGTCAAATAGCACCCCTAGCTATCTGTCGCAAAACGATACAAACCTGATATACCGCCGAAACGGGCAGGGTAATATTGCGTTTTGACGACAAATCCAGCCATACGAGGTCAGTGACTTGATGTAGTAGGAATTTTAAGTTTGGAGAGACAGTAATGGATAATATTTCTTATATTTTTCAGGATCCATCAAGAGGGCAAAATGGCTTGTAAGTTCGTTTTTTAACATTTTTACATCAAATTGTCAGCGTCCACTGATGTTCGCAGGTTTATCCGAATATCTTTGTGTTAATTTTCAGGGCGAAATCTTGGATATGACGTCTACAAGGGAATTATGGGGGAAGAAATGTTTAAACAGAAGATCGAAGAGTTTGAAAAGGTATCGCAATAATGTCTACTTTCAATTCTTATTTGGTTGCAAACACATTTACCGGCATAAAAAGCAGGCCGGTACTCCTAAACGTTGTAGAAATGAGCTGCATTGTTAAAATTTCTTTTTTTCGTAGCCTCTTCCTCCCCCTGGAATTTTTGACGCGACAAAACTGGCTTATGATACCACCAAACTCAAGCTGCTGTTTGGTACAAAGGTGTTGATAAAGGGCCAACGGGGCACTCACCCAATTGGAGTCGGAGCTGAAGGAATCGCGACGATTGTCTCTAATCCCATATTCCCCAAGAATGAGTTCTTCACTCCTGGACGTTCGTTCCCAGTCTGTCTGCGGCACTCCACCATCCAATCAGTTGATGACGTGTTGATTGATTTCTGCGGCGGTGCGTTGAGGTTTGCTGGAAGTGACGACATGGAGAGTCCGTGCGACCTTATAATGGGGACTGGGCCAACCACTCCCTTGTGGAGCGCTGGGGCTGTCTTTGATGCAGTAAGAGCCAAGGTTTCAGGAGATTTGAAAACGTATTTGCTGCTCGGCCCCGACCAGTAAGTAATGAATCAGATGAAATTAAAGCCTGTACGTTCATCTCCCTAATACTATTATTACACTGAAATTACAAGGAAAAAACAAGCACAGAAAAGGCCATTTTCGAGTTGCCTTTTGCCTGTGTGTCAATACGAGTCCTGAATAGTTGAAATGCTTTCGCAATGATTTCGCACGAAGACTCGTTTTGACACTGAGGCAAAGGACAACTCGGAAATGGCCCGTGCCGAAGCACACAGTTTAAAACACACAGTCTATTTAAGTGTCGGAGTATTTAGCACTATTGTGCTAATTGTGGACACTTTAAATAAGGAAACAAATATTACAAATGGAACAGAATTTACTATAAAACCACTAGGCCACGCTTGCCTCCTCCACTTGGTTGTCAAATATTAGACCCATATTTAATTCGTGGTTGCATTTTCTTTAACCGGCAGTACCTTTTGAACTTGATGTACCTCACAAACTGATGTTGTAAAACCGTCGTTTTTTAACATAATTCTCTAAAACAGATCAATTTCCTGCCGTCGCACAAGGGGCAAGGGACAGCGACAGCCAGAATTACATCTGCGTTTGCAAGATACTGAACTAGTTGTTTAGAAATGTTTAATCGCAGGGGTTTTTTTTGTAGTGATATGTTTGTTTTTGTTTGTTTTTTGTTTTTTTTAATCGCTTCTTCGTCGTGTTATCAATTAGTTTTTGTTTTTTTTGTTTTTTCACGCGTAGCCTGGCAGCTAATATTGGCGGACTACGTCAAAAACCTGACTCGTTTTACGACCAGCGGTTTTACACTGAAGTGATCTTTGACTTCAAGGCATTGGATGGAGTAAAGCGTTACGTCAGATTTAGGTTGATACCGGCTGACGGATCACCGGAAACAGGTTTATTGTCTGAAGAAGTCCAATGGCAACCTTGGTAAGTAAAGAGCGCGGTTGCACTTGCAGGCTATATTTCAGGATTAAGTATACCTCTGGGAATCTGTTGAAGATCAATAAAAGTAATTAGTATACACACACAAGTGAAAAAAGCCTTGACGTGTTCTGATTGGTTAAATTGGAGGTGATTAACAAAGTACTATTCACCTCCCCTTCGGTGAGTAATAGATGATAATCTCCTCCCCTATTTCAAGGTGATTGGGACGAATTTAAAAATAACGTTTAACAGGTGAAAGCTTGTTCGGTCACAGCACAGCTGATGTACCTAATAGTCCAGCGGGAATATGCACATCGTAACTGGTGTTGTTTAAGTTCAAACGCATAGTTATGAAAATCAAGATGGACTTAGCTATCATCGTATTAGACTCATTAATGCACATAGAGGTTGCAAATAAAAACCCGAATATTGTTCCAATCTGAGATTGGTGATAAAAAAACCCGAAGGTTGCGCCAATTATTAGCTGTCAAGACTTCAGTCTTTTGTCTTTCCAAAACACTAGGGTGAATGAAAGATCTCCTACTGAAACCTTGCCTATGGACTACCTCAAGAGAGAGTACAGAGAACGAATAACGCGAGGACCACTGGAGTATAAACTCCAACTACAACTCCATGAAGCTAAAGACGATGATCCGCCAACGATACTTCATGTCGGGAGGGAATGGGACGAGAGTACGCATCCATGGTTAGATGTAGCTGACATCAAAATGACGTCATTACTGTCACCAACGGCAACGGAGCGTTTGAAGTTTATTTATACCAACCTCCCATCCACCATTGGTTTATTACCGGCCCAGTCTAGTGACGACCCTAACTGTGTTATTCACATTCGTAACGCGGTCTACGTCTGGTCACAGAAGCTTCGTGCCAAAAGGTCAAACAAACTCGTCCCAGAACACTTGGCGTCCTATCTCATCCGAGTGGAAACTGGAAGCCAGTCCGGAGCGGGAACAGATGCTACTATTTCCATCTCACTGATAGGTAAAATGATTCTTATTTATTTGACCATAGTTACTTGTTTAAAGAAGTGATTTGCGAATCGCCGAAGCGTAGTTTCAGTTACTGTGAAGTAACTATGAGTAACTGTGACCCTGTTAACGAAACATATACCGCGATCAAAATTATTCACTTGATTCCTGTCACACAGGCTTAACAGGTTTGTAATTACGTGAAACATTTCAACTCAGAATTAGACTAACTGCGCTTGCGGAGTTCTCAAGTTTCTCTTCCCGTAAACTTCCGACAAAAATTAAATTGATTTGTGTTTCCTTTGATATGTTCAGCTAGAAAATAGATACGTCTTCATAAAGCTGTAGCTTGAAATTAACTAAGACTTGGACTAAAAGCAAACCCAATTCAATCCAAGACCATCAACTTTTTTGAACTTTCGTGGCCTAGCAAGAAAGTATTGATTTGGATCGACTCTGAAATAGTTGTCTAGTCTAATTCTCTAAATGTCTAGTCTGTGGAGTCCCTTATTCATTCAGATAGGACCCTGCGCGCGCTCTGATTGGTCAAAACCCCATGTTTAATCAGAGTATAGATAAAAATTGTTTTTTGCCACACAACCTCTAGTCAACATTTTTGTTACAGATCGCAAAACGTTTTCTTTGAAGAAATTCGTGATGGAGTTCTTTGCGAAGCAGCAGAAAGTTTTGAGGACGAGGCATCACGTAGCACTTCGGTGGCAATAAATTGCGCTAGTTAGTTGTTTCTACTCGCGCCGTGTAAAATCTATTTCATTAAGCAAATGAAGAAGCTTAAACTGCGTATTACTCTGTAATAAAACACTTCAGACATTTGTGAACACTCGAGCAATGGGGGTCGTGTTTTCTACACAGTTTCCCTTTTTCAAATGCACGTTATTTGTTAAATAAAGGAACCAAAGGAAAAACAGATCTGATCAAGTTAGACAACTGGGGTAATGACTTTGAAAGAGGAGATGTGGACGAGTATTCTATCGAGGCCATGGATGTTGGAAAAGTTCTTATGATCCAACTTCACAACGATGGTGGAGGCTGGTGGCACAAGAATCCTGATTGGTTCGTCAACAGGATCTCTGTTTTAAGTTCTTCGCAGGAGGATCCATTCGTGTTCCCATGTTATCGCTGGGTGCTGACAGATCTGTCTGTTTTCGAAGGAAAAGGTAATCACGTAACACGTTTTGAGGTTGCTATTCCTTTAAAGTCAATATGATAAACTCGTATATTACCTCTTATAGACTTCTTATAATCCATCAAATATTTTCGTTCGCGCGATTGGTCTAAACGCATCACATGACTGCACATGCCCAAAATCTTTGAAGGATAATAAATACAATAGCCTCGTGCAGCACGAAAATATGCTCGGAGATTTGTCAGGGGACAACTTGGGAAACTGTTCGCTTCTCGGAGCTTATATCCGACACGTATCCGAGATATTTTTGCTCCTCTGATGGAGGCTATTTTTTGTATATAAAGAGTCGGTTAGGAGCTAAAAAATTTCTTCTTTATTCAGCCGGTTACGTCCCTATGGATGGGAGGTGAATCCTTTATTCTGACCTTTGCAAGACCTAATTAGATGCAAAAAACGCCTAAGTCCTTGTAACCAAAAAACACATTTCTTACAACTCTATTTTGTAGCCATTCTTCCCTTCCAAGACCAACCAGAAGCCGTTAAAAACCAAAGAATCCTTGAAGTGAAGCAGCGCCAAGAGAGCTATAAATGGGGAGACCAAGAAGTCTTCAAGCGCCTTCCCGGTTATCTTCAAGCTGTGAAACACTCTGATATACCAAGAGATTCGCAATTCTCCAACGAAGCCAAAAAAACTCTCAAGGAGGAGAAACACACGGCTGCTGTAGACATCGGTCTTGGCTATTTGGCGACTCTTTTTGACAGCTGGGATAACTTTGACGACTTCCAAAAGATGCTTAAAAAGGCGTATGGTGGTGTGCCAAAGATTGTACAAGACGACCGCTGGATGACCGACGAAGTGTTCGCTTCCATGTTCTTGAATGGCTGCAATCCGAATACCATCCAGCGCTGCGAGAAGTTGCCTAATAATTTCCCCGTGACTGACGACATGGTCAAAAGCTTTCTGGACCGAGGGAAGACGTTAGAAGAGGAGATGAAGGTAACTGAGAATAACTGATACTTTTGTCCTGAACTCGAAAAAAGTCCATGATATTTAAAGAGCAGTCAGTCACGATATTCTGAGTAATTTTGGCCACGAACAAATTACCTCTAAACTCAATGAAGCTTAAAAATACCGAGTATTTTACAAAAAAAAGAGATAACGAGCCAAATCGAACAAATGATGGAGAATACGGAAGCGGATTACAAACGACGAACTTGAAAAATTCAGGCTGAATTTTTCATGATGCGCAAAACGTCACGTAGCTTCTTTAATTATTCAAGGCCATGTCACTGCTTTTTTCTCATCTGCACGAACTCTCCTGTTGTACATTTTTTGTTGTTGTTGTAAAACACGAAGGCATTCAATATGACTTGTTCATAGAGACCTCTTTTATTGTGCTAGGCAGGGCACGTGTACATCGTCGATTGCAAGGAGCTTGAAGGCATTGACATCACAGGCGAGTCCACTCATACGGCAGAGCCCCTGGGACTGTTTTACGTTAAGGCCTCGGGTGACCTGGTGCCTATTGCCATTCAGCTGCTCCAGCAACCAAGCGACACCAACCCAATATGGACTCCTGGAGATTCGCAGTATGACTGGCTACTGGCAAAAATGTGGTTACGTAACGCTGACCATCGAATACAGCAGGTATCAATGCACATTTGGCCCAGTAATTTATTTAAAAAGAAAGCAATAGGCACATAACGTTGTTAGGGGGCTTCTTAAGAAGGACTGAACGTCACAAGATGAACGACTCGGTCCAAGTTATGCCGCTGACTTTCGAATATTACTGTTAACACTTTTTATTCAAACGTCCAATAACTTTTAATAGAATTTCATCATATACTCATACTGTTTGTCCGGCCCAATACCCCCAGGGGGTTATGGTTAAAATTTAAGTCAAAGTTATATTGTTTGTACTACTTGAATTTCACGTAAGGGAGAAAACATCATCATCATCATCATCATCATCATCATCATCATCATCATCAGTAGATTGTCTTGTATGATCGTCCGGGTGAGAGTAGTTCTGAAAAGAACTGTTATTGATCTCTGGTCTCTCCACAACCTGTGCGGAAGTCATCTTCACAGTCAAGTGAATAGTGTTAGTCAGTCGATGATGTTATAAGTCTGGTCCGTTGAAAGTGATTGGTCAGTTTAGCCACGATGGTATCGAACACCCAAGACGATTTACATGAGTATTCAGTTCCACTTTGAATTCTTCTTCTTCCATAGGGAAGCACTCGTCTGCTGAAAACACATTTGATAATGGAAGCATTTGCCGTGGCTGCATGGCGCCAGCTGCCCTCTCTTCATCCCGTGTTTCAAACTTTATTCCCACACCTTCGCTCCGTGATGGCAGTCAACAACTTTATCAGAAACGACACAGCTCATAATGAAGGAGCCATGCAGTATTTAAACAAGACTTACAAGACATTCAAGTTTGGAATGTTGTCTTTACCTGAAATGCTGAAAGAAAGAGGTGTAGACGATCCTGAGAAATTACCCAAGTTTTATTACAGGTAATTTACATGGCATGAGGTTGATGGTTATAAAACCTGTAGCATGGAGGCCGCATCTGGATCGAACAGTCCGGGTTCGAGCTCCGGCCGGGAACATCGTGCTGTGTTCTTGGGTAAGACACTCTTCACCCAGGTATACAAATGGGTACAGGCCAGTTTAATGCCGGGGGTAACCCTGCAATGAATTAGCATCCATCCAGAGTCTGATGGGCAATTTAGCTCGTAGAAAGACTTTACCTACCTCACCTGCACATCAGAAGCAAGACGAGTCCAAACCTCAAAAAGGTTGGCATCCAGAGACGACTTATAATGGAACACTTCTGACGTGCTACCTTATTTGAACCATCTTAGTAATTTATAAATTTATAGAGATGTTTTATTAGATTATTAAATCATAGATCCATTCGCACCAGTTCAACTATGTTTCCTTCAGTAACACCGCTAGTTCAGAAAAAAAAAACGCTTCTGAGGAAAATTTCCACTGTACCACTTGCAAGCCAGACCTCATGTCTCGTCACAATATTGTTTCTTGTCAGGGATGATGCTCTCTGTCTCTGGGCAGCGGTCGAAACTTTCATCAAAGATGTAATCGCCATCTATTACAAGACAGATGATGACGTTACCAAGGACAACGAACTTCAAGCCTGGGTAAAAGATATTCACGACAACGGCCTTCCTGTGAGGGAGGGTGACGTCGACCACGAGTTCCCAAAGAGCCTTCAGTCACGTGATCAACTTATACACATGCTGACGTGTGTGGTGTTCACGTGCTCTTGTCAACACGCGGCAGTGAACTTTGGTCTACTGGATGTAGCAGGCTTTGTTCCCAACACTCCTTCCCTGATGCGCCAGCCACCTCCCACTAAGAAAAATGAGGCAACTCTGAAGTCTATTATGAAGACACTCCCGAACAAGTCTCAGTCCGGTCACCAAATAGCTCTCATGTATGTTTTAACACGATTTGCCGACGATGAGGTGAGAAACCTTACAATACTGATATCGAAAGATTTTTCTAAGACAACTTGCCGGTCTGAATTATCCTAATAGTGATTTGACAATGAAATAAAGTACAGTCTCTGTCAATAGAATTAAGAGAAAAAAAGGAACCAGATCAGCCAATGGCCGTTTTTATGCTAGGGACGTTAATGTCGTCTCCGACGTAAAAAAGGAACATAAGGAAGATGCTTTTAAAGAGCGTTTAAGCGACACTCTTATCAGGGTCGCCTTTAACTTTTGAGACGTTAAACCTGTCTAGTATAAAAACGTGACACCCTTAACTGAAAAGAAAAGACCTGCCATGTTATCAGTTGGTATAGGTTTGTTCGTATATTAGCGCATGTTTCCATTGTCCTCCCAGTATAGAACCATGGATAGTAGAAGAGAATTAGTCTTTTTATATGAAATTTTTCTGTTAGGCCGGGTACTTAAATATGTCTCGTTTTTATACCAGACTTCTTAAACGTCTTAGACGTTAAAGGTGTCTAGACAACTTAAACTTCTCTAGCATAAAGCGGGAAATCTACCAATCATGACCCACAGACGTGAACTTTGGACCTTTTCTTTCCCGAGAGTTCCGCAAAGGTGACTGACAGCTTCAAAATTTACCTTATATTATAACGAGCAGAAATTCCGGGAAGCACTGCAACTTATGAATGTTCACATCTAATTCCTTTGAATTGAATGTGGTTTCACACTATTTAAACATCATATCTTTTCGTTTCTGTCTTAGCGTTTCCTTGGTGACATCACACACAGCCTGTTGACCGGTGATGAAGAGGATGACGCAATCACTCGCTTCCAGAGCGCCCTCCAGAAGATCTCAGATTCTATCAAGGCTCGAAATGCATCATTGGATTTGCCTTACATCAATCTGTTACCCGAGCGAATTACTGACAGCATTGGTATCTAGGCAAGGCGAAGACTGAATAAGCTACAAATTGTAACAGACAGTAAAATTTAATATACCTTTAAGTAAGAGTCATTTGCACAAAAAATATACGTGCCTCTTTTGATTTGTAGTTCTTAAAACTTTAAAGTAGTTAGTTTGTTACAATACAATACAATGCCATGCAATGCATTACGATGTAATGCAATGCAATCCAGACCAATGCAATCCAATCCAGACCAATGCAGTCCAGACCTATGCAATCTAATACATTACAGTACAATAAGGAGAAAACGGAGAAATTAAAATTAAAGAACCTATGCTAATTAAGATCATATATCCAAACACGGTTATGATTTTCTTTCTTTGATGTTTCCAATAACTTGAGAAAATGTCGACCTATACTTGCTTACATTTGTTGTGAAACAAATGTTGAAGCTGTTTTTTGTTGAAAGTGTACTGTTCGTTTCGATAAATGAGGGAATCTAGGAGAGTTGTAGGATCACCAGATTGCGAAATCCCCCATTATAAGTCCTTTGTGGAAACTGATGAGCTTCAACTGAAAGGTCACAGTATTTTCTACTTATATTACGTTTATATATCTCTTTTATTTAGCCTCCAGGACTAATATTTGTCTTTTTTGCTCATGGATGATTTACTCATTAAACATTTTATTTTGTCCGAAGAGCGTTCAGTCGTCTTCCTGAAAAAGGTTTGACAAGAGGGGACTAGAAAGGCGTACATTTTGGCCGGTAAACGAACCTGGAACTTCGAAGATTTACGTCGGCAAGTTTGGTTTCGTGTGTTTTTCTTTCGTAAATATGTTGATTTTTGCCTATCGACTTTTGCTCGCGCGTAGATAAAAGCTGGTAAAGGTATTTACGACTGTGGTCATGGATCGGTCACAACAGCACGGTCGACGAGGTCAACGAATTGGCACAAGACAAGGGGGGGGGGGGTATTCCCAGAAAAATTAGTTATGGGTGTGCGGCCCGCTTCCCAAAACCCTTTTCCCTACCCTATTTATGACCTGACCAAACATTTGATACCCTATTTATGGCCTAACTCTAAGATCATTAGAGTCAGGGCTTTTGTTGCTGGCTTTATCTAGCCTGACCCAAAATGCACTGCCGACTCACTAATACTAAAACTATACATAAATTATAACCAACACCAGTGACTAGGTGTCAATTTTGTACTGACTAGTGAATATGGTGAACTCTGTTTTTATGATTTCATTTTGCAACAGACTGTTGTTATTCTTTGACATTACCTCATGTACAAGGTAATACAATAACAATGTTCCAGCTCCAATAAAAATTAATTATTCATTTTAAAATTGTTAAGCAGTGTGTGTAAACAACCTGTTATTTGATTTTTGTATTTCTTTTCTATTTCGAGCAATTTGGATTCGAGCCCTGGCTGGGAACGTTGTATTGTGACACTTCACATTGTACATTGCATCGTGACACTTAACTCTAACAGAGCCTCTCTTCACTCAGGTACATAAATAAGTACTGGCAAATTTAATATTGGGGGTAATCCTGCGACGGACTAACATTCTATCCAAGTGGTAGTAGAAATACTCTTAGTCGCTTCATGTTACAGAAACCGGGATAAGCGCCAGCCTGATGGGCCACTTGGCTCGTATTCAGACTTCACTTTCACTTCCGAGTTGCTGTTTGCCTCTCTTTCAGATCGAGAGCTTGTGCAAAACATTTCACTCGAAAATGACTTGATTTTCATGAGAATGAATGAATAGGTGGCATACATTGAGTTTTGCACAAACACTGTTGTAAAGTACAACGAATAAAGTTGCTTTTTTTTCTTTAACCTGAATGAAACTATTAAGAAACGTCCAAGACACGTTTTCTATTTCTATAACGCAGTTTTAATGTACTTCGAGAAAAATTAACAGAATTATAAACATTATAATTGTTTGTTTTCTTTTCAATGGTTTGTCGTCCTTTTCCATTTGAAGAAAATTAATCTGTTACTGATCCCCTATTCCATACTGTTGCATGTCTCTAGCAGCGATCGACTTGAGATGACTGGAATCTATGTTGAGCCTTGTCTTTTTCGCAAATCTGTTGATAAAAAAAAATGGCATGTATTTCTATATAACTGATTAAAACTCATAAATGTACCTACTGAAAACAGAGCTGTGATTTGTACAGAGACTGACACGTCCTAATTGGAGGGATATTCTTCAGCTTGTTTTAATTTATACAACAAAGGCGGAGTGGGAAAATGACTGACTCTCTCTCTTGAAGGAAGATGCCACACGACCCCCATTACTCAGACCCACAGATGTTTTGTTGTATTCACCTACAGTCGCGCATTGGAAGAGCTTATAACGTATTTATACTTATAACGTATTTATACGTATTTAACGTATTTATACTTCCTGGGCTTTACTATAACCTCATTCACCCCCTCCCTGCCTTCAATTCCAGACTCCATAGTTATAGCTGAGCATGCTTAAGAAGGTTATCATTAATCAATACCTACTTTGTAAACCCGTTTTTCTTCATGGATGGACTTAAGACACAAGTAATTCTGAAATGTGAGATTCAGACTAAGGAAAGCATGGGGTAATATGTTGGATAAAGAAAGAAAACTAGAATATAAAAATTCAATTGCACTTGAGATCAGTGCCATAGCACTCTTTTGTTTGCATTTGTAGTATGATACCTTTCTTTCGCTTTCTTTCATTTTTATCACTTGTTGGGTGTATAATACTGAGTGAACACGCGTTAAAGGGATGGTTGTATATCAATTAAAAGGACATTTAAAGGAAGGAAATGAGAAAGTTTTCTTCGGGCAACAGTAGTGCTCGTAACAGCGTGTTGGTTGTTTGGAGGGTTTTCATTGCAATGTTAATTACTGTGTACAGGAAAAAATTCTGATAACTACATATTAAAATCGGAATTTTGTAGGAAATTAAAGGCAACCGCAGCTAAACTGTTTCCTCATGTATAAGCCCTCTGTTCTTATTTTTCGATGGTAAAGCTTGTAGAATTCACGTTCCAGTGTGCATGGTTTTTTGTTCTTAATTTCGATTAGCTGACACAGATGTTCTCTTTAAACTAAATATGCTCATAGATATTAATAGAACAGGATCCACTTTGCAACTAGAGAAAATGTAATTTCAAATTAATTAACGTTTTGAGGTGTGAATCTCCCAAAGATAAAAAAAATTGGCAAAACACGAAAAATATCAGACAATAAGTTACCTATGACCCTGAGCCGAATTTTGATAAAGTGCATGATATGTGAAATGTTATAGGCATAAATTTGATAATTGCATTAATAGTTCTTATGGCAGATGATATTATTAATATTGAGAAAATTAAGATAATGACTTTTATGCCCAAACATGATGTCTTGAAGAAAATTAGATTTTGTCTATCGATCTTGGCATTTCCTCCATGCTGATTCACTTGTGTTCAGAAGTTATTTAAATTCACATTGAAAAATGCTTAAATTCTGTTGTTGTATTATTAATGGCGAAGGAAGTTTTCTTTTAAGATTGATGCAGTTTATAGCAAAATACAATAGCTTTATGGTTTGTAACTGCGCTCCGTAATGGCCTCAAGGCTAGGTTTTTTTTATTTAATAAATTATGCAAAATATCTTACAGAAAACACGGTTTCAGCGAGATCTTTTATCCCTGTATGGTTTTCAACAAAACTATCTTTATCTTTAAATCGAGGGAGAATTCTTCACCAACGTTGAAATACCACTGTCACCGAACTAGAGATTGCGTGATAAAAATGTATTTTGGAAAACCTATTATGAATATATGGTCCGAGTTGCCTCGAGAGTGCTCGACAAATATGGAGCTTCGTCTAAAGAAAGTGAACTAAACTAGTTTTCGTTCATTTTTTTGAGCAACAGAACTGTTTCGTGAGAGTGTTTCTATAACACCTATTTAGATACAAGACTGATCTGAGCGGTACACATGAGAATTTTCAGGTTTTGTATCAGAAAATGCTTGAAAATCCCTAGTGTTATTTTAAGGAGTATTTCTTCAACATCACTATCGAAAACATGCTGGGATCCGAATTAAATCGAACGGTTTAACCTCGAATAAATCTATCTTGAAACATTATTAGATTTTGGAACCTGCTGTATCACCTGTATAGTTCAGAAAAAAAGGAAATGTAGTTGATCAATATCGCTAATGGGGAAACGTATTGTCCTTGTTAGAATTAATTAACTTGAACGGAACAAGACGGGTTGGCTTTTAAGAACAGCCAAAACAGTATGTCATCAAATTAAAAAACCACAGCATGTTAGAAACGTGAAAGGAACACGACATAACTTGGAGATGAAAAAAAAGCACTTTTCAACGGCCGACTGAAAAACATTTCTTCGTATACAATATCTAATTAAGTACAAAGCACATCTGAAAACAGGACAGAGAATATTTCTCGCATTGCGGTATATAGTTGATTTTACCGATGCCAATATTTTTGGCCCAAAAAAGAGGGAATTTCGATAGAATTACGATTCTTTGCCTGGCTTTAAATATCTTTAGTTCACTAAACATTTTGTTTGCTCAGTGCAAATTTCATTCTCACCTGTTAATGTTAGCAAACCAAAGTATATTAGCTTTTTTTTAACTTCTCTGCAGTTCTAAATTTGGACTCAGAAAGGTAAGTAGACAAACCATGAACAAAGCTAAAAACCTCCGTATCAATGTTATTCGTTCCTTAGTATAGACCAGTGTGAACAATATAGCGTAAAATATATAAACTGCGGGTCACTGAATTGGCTTTCGGAAATAACGTTAAAATGAATGAGAGGCTATTAGATACGTACAAACGTGACTTCATATTTTGACTTTTGGCAAGAAAATAAGGTAGCATGTGAAGTGCCTACCATTTCTAGTAGTTGTAAAATCTAGTGCGCGATCTCTTGTCAAAAATGGGGCCTTCTGGAAAGCGATCTGGTCTCTTTCGTTCAAACGATGATGCCCTCATTCCACCTTTTCCTTGGGAACTAGGCCGCTCTTCTTGACTCTGCGATGTTTCAAGCGTTTCCTTGTTCTTCGCGGAATTCCTACCAGCGCTCAAAACTCCTAGTAGCCCATAACTTTCGTCAATCATGAGGCATGTAACTAGAAAGCTAACAAGAAGAATTGTGGCGACTGTATTTGCTTTCATCTTCGGCCCGTTCCACCGCAAAGAGGTCCTGCTTTTGTTAAGCTGCTGTAGCTTCCTGGCTTTGTGTCGGCAACGACGATTGAACGCTTCCTTATAACTCTTTCAGTACTGACCACCTCCTACACTCGCTCTCATAAATAAAATAAACCAGAGGAAGTACAAAACAAAAGATTGAATTATCCCATTTGTCTTAGACTCTTTTCAAAACATCAGGACCACAAGAAAGGAAGAATCGTTCGAGTGCGTCAGGCATATAATAGCGAACAAAGCTTCCTGTAGATTCATTGATAAGATTGGCAAAATGCAATCGTTTTGACAGTCATTTTAAGAATGCACGTCGTGTGGTATAGATGCGATCTCGTATGACATGCCCGTAAGGACAAACAAGGCATGTTTTCGCCGTGACGCATCGATCTTAGATTATTTTTAGAACGTCCTAAATTATTGTTGAGGAAGAGATGTTAATTTAATGATATCCTGAGATAGCGCACTGAAGAAATGCGCGAAAACACATGTCGAGGTTTCTCGAAAATCTGCTCATTAATATCAGATTAGGTAAATAGGGAAATGGGCGAAAATTAACTAGTTGGCGACAGCGTGTTTGGCGTATCTGGTTCTGAATTGTTTGTTCGTGAAGTGCCTCCTCGAGTTTTTATTTAAAAATGCACAAAGATATTGCTTAATTTCGTCTGGAATATACACAATACAAGACGGGTGGGCCTCGGACAGAAGTAACACAGTTCCCTTTATTCTATTTTTTACGCTCGCCGAGATATCACTCCATATCATCCTCATTCAGATTGAATTTTCATTATTCCATTTAGTAATAGTCGTTTCCCCATCATTCAGTTCTAAGCGTGGCTACAGTACCGTCACTCAATCATCGCTCAATTTTTCATTGTGCGAAGTATTCCATGATGACTCTTCAAAAAAGCGAGGAAAAAGATTTTTATCGACAGCAAAGGAAAAATTAAATAGCTGTATTTCAGGGAAATAAAGTTTAAACTAGAACCTACTATATTAATAATTTATCGTAAAAAGCGAAGTTTAAAGACTATATTATACTTGTATTCAACACGCGTCTAAATTAATGATCAACAGCTTACAGAAATTAGTTCGCCCTCATATCACGGAATCACGAACAAGAAGGGCAACTCCAAAACCACGACATTCTAGAAAAGAAAACAGGTTTCATTAATTCGTTTTGTTTCCTTAACTAAAACCTTTGGAAAGCAAATTAACTTGTTGATAATACTTAGTTATTTTTGTTGCTTGCTTGGCTATCAACTCCCTTTCATTGTTGTTTCCTTTCCTGACACCAATAGAACAGATTTATCCGGACGCTTTTTGTGATTTTTTTATCATCCGTAATTCGATCAAAAGAGCCGAACTTCACTGAAAACAACAAGCCCAGATATTTCGCCTTTATGAAGTACACATTTATTCATAAAACTTGCCGAAACTTGTATGCCATAGAAGACGTCATAAACAGTCTATTTCGCTACTTTTTCCAATAAACACCTTCGTTAAATGGACACAGCTTAGCGCCCATGCCAAAACATGATATTGTCTGTTTGGTTCCATAAACATAGATTAAGAAAAATAATTAATTTTCTTCATTTGCCTTAAACATTTCACTCAAGTTTTATTTTAGAACATGCTTTCCACAGTGGATTAGCATTCATTTTAAGATTGAGTTTCCTCTGTGAAAGTTCATGGATGAAGCAACGAATAAATTCAATATTGTTTTTCTTTTAACCCAGCGGGGGTTAGTCTTTCACAGAGCCGAACTGACTGAAAACATAGCGTACAAAGAGATTCAAAGATTACCGATGTAAACGTTTGTAATTCAGTCTGTTCCGAGCTGAATTCAACTTTCGAAGCTGTCGGATTTCTACAAAAGAATACGATCTGTACAAATTTCGATGGGTAAAAAAAGTACATCTTCACTAAGCCAAAATTCTTTTTTATGAAATTTAGTAAAAAATCAATTGCTGGATAGCTTCACTGATAATACTTATCTTTATTACCTGGGGCTTTTTTCTGTTCTATCTTATTTAAAATCAGTATGTGACAATGGATTTGATCAGTTAACACTTCTTCTATTACCACATCTTTTTTCTGTCCTCTCCCATATGGCAGGAAAATTGTTCAATTTAGACGACGAAGAAAAAGCTCCTTTGTTTTTCTTTGAGAAATTTCAATTTTGAACCTATCGACAATTTCTCTAAGGATAGTTGACGTAATCACTAGTGTTTCGGGCTCACCAATATAAGAAACGGGTACTGAAAATACAATATAGTAATTTACAAACCCACAGAACGAAGTGAATCGAGAGAACATTCACGAATGGCGAAGTGTTTTTCAATTCTGAGCTGTCCTTTATTTTTGTGTGCGAGTCATGCTGACAAATGCAATCACAAATGTCAGATGTATTAATAGCTGCTGTTGGATTTGTTTTGACAACTGCATGGTCAGTGTCAAAACAATGACAAAGGCAGCTTAGGAAAATAGAGATGGATCATTACAGCGCAGATTTTTCTCCTTGAATTGAAAAATATTCTGGGTACCATAGAGTTTCCATTCTTTGCTACCCAGCATAAGCAGCACCAACTACTCTTGGCAGCCATGTACTAAAGACGAGGAAAACACTCAAGAACTCTGTGATCTACTGGCATTATGCTCAAATCACGTGTTTTTGTACCGTAGAGAGAGTTTCTGATGTCACAGAGGTAGTGTTCGGCACGTATATAATAGTTTGATTTGGATTTCAAATCTCATATCATTTTACTGTGTCTGGGGACATGCATGGCAATGTTTATAGTGGAAAGAAGAAAATAAACTGTTTCCGAAATAAATAACTACTGGCAAATCTCAACGTCTTTGTAGATTTTTTGATTCTTGTTAACTCTGTATGCCTGTAGTTTGCTTGTGGTCTGGATGATCATCCGTTACGAGAAAACAGTTAGTCTGTCTTTGCATTGTCAGATTAGCGTGCAACTGTAAAACGGTAGGCACGCATTAGGTGACAAACGTTTACACAAGTAATGAATGATCCATACACTTGCATAGAAAAGAACGAGACCAACATTTTTCCTAATCAATACGGACCGAAAAACCTGGTCCAAGAAAGCAATTATTACAATGGTTCCTTAAAACTCTGCACTTCCCTTCATTCTTGGTAAACGGGCACATCAACTGCTCGCTAAACATGAACGAAAAATATTAATTTACTCTTAAAAATCAATTGGTTTCTTTGTGCAGCTGGTTTCGAAAAAAGCAATTCCTTTTATTAGCAGGTAATCTGTCTGCATCATAGAATTGGGATCGCTCAACCAGGAACTAATCGGCTTTTCATCGTGTGCCAGTTTGTCATAGACGTTTTAAAATGAAAAATTCTATAAAAACTCTCACAATTTTGATACAATGTTTGTCACAATCGCGGTACTTTTGCACGCTTAGGCGATGCTATTGTGCCATTTTCGAATTTCCTGAGTTATCAAACAGATCCTAATCCGTATTTTCCCCTCCATTGAAAGATTAATTGATTTTTCTCGCGTCGTGACAATTCATTTAGCATAATTATTGTGAAAAACAATATACGATTTTGGCAAAGCTTTGGTTTCGAAGTCCGAGGTACTTCCTGATAACTGTCATCATTATCCCAGAACTGATATCTTTTTTTTTGCAGTATTTTGACTTCCTTAAAAAACCGAAATGCGTGCTATTATCCTCTTGTTGACCGCTAATATGATATAATGACCGGATGTAGATTAGTCAAATTAAAATATTGCAATCTGAGAAATGAGAGATTGTGTATTGCCCGCATTAAATCAAATTTCCTGACGGATTTCTAATTATCAAAACGCAAGCGGATGTATCCGCGTGAACCGGGCTTGGTCACTTCTTGCAATTTTTCCTAATTCAATTTTGAAAAAAAAAGATCATTCATTTATCAAACCTTTATGAAACACTCGCACTAAATTTTCAAAATGTACTCCATCTCTCGTTCATGATACTAGCCACATTTTCAAACTCTGTGTGAAAAGAGCAAAGATAATCAAGCGCTGTGTTCTAACGCGCGCAATCAACAATAGAAGCCAGCAGAAACCTCTTAGAGAAGCTGTAATTTCATTGGCTCCCTGTTTCACGCATGGGCGTACACTCTTTTTTTTAAGAATTTTGTTTTTCCGGCCCAGGCTGAAAATTCTTTTTTTTCCTGCCAATTTTAGGCTGAAAATATTCTTGTAATATTTCTATTTATAAGAAAGAGGTGCATGGCCTCGCCTCGCCAACAAATTTCGACCGTATTCTTGAGGCACTTTGAACCACGCCAGGCCGGAAAAAAATTTAAAACGGCATTTTCACGGTCAAGGAAAGCAGCTGAAATCACAGGATTCTCGTGAGGTCATCGTTTTCGGAAAAAGGTCGTTTTCGAAATGTTTTTCGTCCATACTCAAACGTAAATCCGGCATTTTCAAATTTCTCTGGTTTAAAGAGCGTTTTCGAAAAGCTCCGTTTTTGTGACGGATTAGTGTGACCGTGGGCCTAACCCTAGAAATAAAGCTGGGTTTCCAAATATCTCCGGAGTAATATGAAAGGGTAAAAAACTATCAGATACAGTAAGGAATACACTGGCTTCTTCTTATTTTGTATTGCCGCTTTTTTGCATTGACCTTTTTAACAACATAAATATGGCGCTTTTGTCGTAATTTAGAAATGACCTCTATGCATTGTTTTCATTAAATAGCATGGCATTGACAGATTTTCATTTTATTATTGAGATTTCGGTTTTTAGAACACGAGCTTGACAAACAACTTCCGTCACTTCCGAATGCCGAAATTTGATTACCGAATTATTTCGATTTATATTTTTTGCCCGGATAGTATGATACTACTATTATATAGCGGTTACCGGAGATTGATCACAAAAGGGACCTCGATAAAATATAGAACCACATTAACAATACAACCCGCACATAATTAAATTTCTGTTTAAGAGTACCGAAGCGATCAGCGATCCATTCAATTCCTGCAAATTGAGACAAGATGTGATATAATTAAAGAAATCTGAAATAAAGGTATACATCTTGCGGACAGAAATTCTAACAGATAATTCAATCCAGTCTCAACTCATGCTCTCAGCTAGTAGGAAATAAATCACTTTTGAATACAAAGAACGTACCAGTGCGAAATATTGAGTAACACCAGGAGCCTGGTAACACGTTTTTCATGATAGCGAGGGACACAAAACTTATGCCAGGGGTTAGCGATAGTTGCTTTTCCAGTTCACTGTTGATTTATCAAGTTCATAATGTCGGGAATATAAAATGTTAGTTTGAAAAACAAAAATAAAAAGGCTACCATTTGTATTCCTAAAGAACATTTTGAAGCTACGCGCTCTTTAAATAAGCTAAATATGAGGATTTTGTAAAGGCAGGAAATGTCAGCCTTTACGCTAGTTTCCTCGTTGGCATCGCATGATTAATAGATGGCAAAGATTGGTTCTTTCTTTGTTCAGCAATACGACAACATTTCGAGTTATTTTGACCACTTCCAAGATTGCTTTTAATTGAGGGAAACCTCGAAATAGTACTATCGGTAGTTAACTGAGACAGAAAAAGTATCAAGCAGACAATTGTTACCACGAAATCTAACCTCAGCCACTGATAAATTAGACTATAGACCCCCAAAAGTAAGACCTAAGACTGAAGATCTCAAATCACAGAAAATTAAGGTTACTGTAGACATAAGTAAACTATATATCATTGTAAGGCTTTGTAGAAAACGACAATAACAATAAACGCAAAAATGACCGTACTGAGCTATCAAGCCACTGGGAGCTGGTCACTTTGTGAGTTCGTAATATACCCGTAGAATGTGAGGGATGTAAATGAATATATGAAAGATCATATATTTGAACTGCGGAGAGATAGTTCAGTCTAGAGCACTACTGCACCGGTATCGCAGAGGTCATGGGTTCGAATCCCGTTCAGGCCTGAATTTCTTTCAGGCTTTAATTTCACACTGAACTGCTTAAGTTGTGTATGTAACTGCGATGATCAATCATAAATTCATATCTTTCTCCGCAGTTCAAATATATGATCTTTCATATGGTCATTTACATGACTGGACTATATTACTCAGCAGATGATGGGTTAACAAAGTGTGTGAGGCTTTTTAGATATTGCTATTGGTTGTGTAGAAAATCTCTGAATTTCACCGGACAATAAAAACTTCTTTGACTGCTGTTGCTCAATGGGATGTCACAAGAAAAATACTTCGATTTTCGTAAAAGCCTCACACGCTTTTCTGCGCTAACATCTGACGAGCATTTTTGCCAAGTTTAATCTCTCTCTCGTTCGCTCCAGGGGAGACTGGGAAGAAAAGAGATACCCTGAGAACGAGGTTGAAAGAAGGCCGCCACAGGAACGATTCATGGACGATTGGGCAGATGAATAAAAAAGAAGGAAAACTAGAAATGATAGAAGAAAAGACTTTGAATAGTCCTGCGTCTATGAGCTAAGTCGATTGTGGATATTTGACTTTTACGCACACATTAAAACTAAACACGTTATTCATCGGCCTATTTGTTACACTAGAATAAACCTTCCTCGAGGCAGAGGATAGGAGCATCCGAAAACGCTTCCATGTCAGATACCAGCAATTACTAGAAATTTGCAGGTAAATCCGCGACAATCCCCTTGTGCCAGAAGAAGGCAGCGACAAAATTTTCTTACGCTTTGCGCTTGGGTTCAAACTTGGAAATGTCAACACACACACTCGTCCCCAGAGCCCACGTAGGGATAAACAAAAAAGTGGTTGATACATTCTAATTTATCTTATCACTGTTTTGGGATCGTTGACTTGTTTTGCTACAACAAAAGAATATTGATTAAGTCTTGAATTTGGCATGTACAAAATGGGACCTGGAAGGTCTACAGTCACGGGTGAGCAGGGCATTCACTCCTGATTCAGGTTAGGCATCAGTGGTATAAATGTTTATAAAAGATAGTGTAGGCTATCGCGTCATCCATTACCGCGAAGAAGAATTGAAAAACTAGCAATCAAATGTATATTTTTACAAGAACACGCAGCGCCTGCGAGCCAGAAAGCTCTTAAAGAACATTATCAAATGACACAACTGAAACAAAGAGCGAGTGACAGCAAGCAATCCAAAAAAAAGTGTTTTTCTAAAGGTAAACACTGGTTTGACATTTTCTCGACAAACTTATCAGTTCGTGTGATGACCTCTTTGTCTTGTGCATACAGTGAAAAAATTTTTTTTTTATTTTCCAAGCGGGCGCGGTAACGAATCCTACAATCCTACAATCTGCGTGAGTTTTTTTCCGTGAGTATTTTTTTCGTTTGAGAGCTTGGAAAAAAATACTAAATTTATCGGCTTAGGGTCGGTCCTTGAAGCGAAAAACTGTGATCTCGGACTTGAAAATAACAAATATTTACAAACAGTCCTCGCATGTGGCAAACTTTCTATACAAATGCAATAAAACAGGACACACAAATACAACAGGACAAAACATGAAAACTAGAGTAAAATCGCATGTTCAAATCATCTAGCGATGAGATATAACAAATCCAGTAAATTTGACTACTTACATCCTGCATGACTCATTATTCCTGACTCTGTTATCCAGAAACCACTGCCTTTCACTATGCAAATATGGTATTCGCTGTTCAGCGAAACTCAGTCACGACAAAACAAAACTAGGCTGGGTTATTCAACACAATCGAGTAAAGATTACGACCGTAATTTACAGCATTATCAGTTGAAACAAGGCGTGTTTAAAAGATGAAAGTGCAAAATGACGAAATGTCACTACGTGCAGCCTAAATAATGCACAAGTTATCCTATTAAATATAGCACACATGTTAGCCTTGATATTACTGACTTGAAGGTGGTTAAATATCAATAGAGAACTTGAGCAAACCAGGACGGAAAAGGAAACGAGAACGCTGTTAAACCAAAGGTTCAATGAGGGGAACAATGGCTGTGCCCCTACGCCACAAATCTTTGCGTATTTCTTTGCCGTTCACTGCACAACAACAACGTGTAATGGCTATATGCAAGGTCTGCTTATTTTGGAGAACGCGAGCGACGGCGGCTTTTTCAATTTTATTGTATTTTCATTTGGAATTGAACGCTAGCGTTACACATTTAACTCGAACAAGTTCTGAGACCAAAAGGAGCATTGAACAGATCTAGACAATTGAGAAATTCGAATTTAAAATATAAATTCATTTTTTACTAGGCGTCGGTTTTATGAAACACGTTCGGGATTAGCAAAAACTAGTCACGAAACGTATTAATAAATGCAAACAAGACAACTGCTGCTGGAAGAGGCAGCAGCTTGCCAGCCTGGCTTGGTACGGTTATTGTTTCAGTTGCATTTGTTTGGGTGGACTTCGGCTCGGCCGTGTGGTTTCCTGTTGTTGGTGGCTGACTTGTCACGTTTGGATTCGTTTGGAACATTGTAACCATTGTGCCATGTACTGTCATCTCTACTTTTTTGCAAGTTGTCCCTGCCACTATCGATATATTATAACCCGCGAGAACTGTTAGTTCGAAGGTCTGAGTTTTGTTATCCTGTATAGCAAAGTTGCTGTCAATATTGGTAGGAAATGTCATTATGAATCCACCGTCTACCTGGGAAGTGTAGGTAAATTTAATCAAGTTGCCATCCATTCCTTGTTGCAGCGTTTTCTTCTCTGCTGATTCTCCCAGACACAAGTTGCCTCCATCATCCAGTAGTTTTTCTTCCTCATAAGAGATTCTCGCGGCTTTGTCGTTCCGAAAAGAGATGAAAAATCGGTACAAAGGAAAACCTTGCCGATACACTGGAGCATTGCTTAGCGTGTAGTTATTGACCAAGCGACCTGAAACTGCTTTGATGTACGTGCTTGCGACTGAACCCAGCTGAGTTTCGCTGACACTCACCGGGGAATTCCATGAGCTAGCTGGAGCTGATACTCCTGCCTGCACAAAAATGATGGAAAGAGAAAGCACAGTAGCGACTCGCATGATTCGAAATGTTGTTGAAAACAAACAAGTTTTCAAGTCTGTCTCTCTTTCCCTGGCGATTAGAAATGAGTCACCTTCTAAAAATAAATAGCTTTAAGTACGCTGATATTAAGGAAATGACGTCAGTCATACGAAAAAATGACAGTATGACTTCTGGTTGTCTGTAATTGTAATTAGTCTAGTTCACAACATCACGTATGGCAATAGAAAATAGAATTCTAACAAGATGTTAGCTTTTTCGTTTCCACCGACCAATTTGTGCTGGCAACTTAACGTTTATCAAAAGGAAAGAGGACTTCTCAACAAGGAGCAAAATTTTCCGATACATGTAGCTATTTACAAGATATAGCCGTTCTTGCTGTCAATCTGCCAAAGTAGGCATTTGTTTATTTCTCTGCCGATAAAAGATAATTTTGCATTTATTCGACCAACAGAGTTTGTTTCACGGTCTCAATTTCTTGGCACTTAATTTAAAGAGAATTAAAGGGAATAATTCCCCGTGATTATTCAGAATCAATCACTGTGATTATTCAAAATCAATCACCGTGATTATTCTATTCAGTTGTGAATGCACTTTGGCAGATGGAGCTAAAGCTGCTTATGCCTGGGCTGCAACGACGTGGATGGCGTTCGGAAGGACCAGAAATACATTTCCAGTCCCGGCTTCCAGGCCCGAAATTCACATAAGCATTTTCTCTTTATTAGAAGATATTTGACTTCTTGTCCAAAATACAAGTCAATCGATGGTACAATAAGGGGCGTAAGAACACGAGCTTGACAAACAACTTCCGTCACTTCCGAATGCCGAAATTTGATTACCGAATTATTTCGATTTATATTTTTTGCCCGGATAGTATGATACTACTATTATATAGCGGTTACCGGAGATTGATCACAAAAGGGACCTCGATAAAATATAGAACCACATTAACAATACAACCCGCACATAATTAAATTTCTGTTTAAGAGTACCGAAGCGATCAGCGATCCATTCAATTCCTGCAAATTGAGACAAGATGTGATATAATTAAAGAAATCTGAAATAAAGGTATACATCTTGCGGACAGAAATTCTAACAGATAATTCAATCCAGTCTCAACTCATGCTCTCAGCTAGTAGGAAATAAATCACTTTTGAATACAAAGAACGTACCAGTGCGAAATATTGAGTAACACCAGGAGCCTGGTAACACGTTTTTCATGATAGCGAGGGACACAAAACTTATGCCAGGGGTTAGCGATAGTTGCTTTTCCAGTTCACTGTTGATTTATCAAGTTCATAATGTCGGGAATATAAAATGTTAGTTTGAAAAACAAAAATAAAAAGGCTACCATTTGTATTCCTAAAGAACATTTTGAAGCTACGCGCTCTTTAAATAAGCTAAATATGAGGATTTTGTAAAGGCAGGAAATGTCAGCCTTTACGCTAGTTTCCTCGTTGGCATCGCATGATTAATAGATGGCAAAGATTGGTTCTTTCTTTGTTCAGCAATACGACAACATTTCGAGTTATTTTGACCACTTCCAAGATTGCTTTTAATTGAGGGAAACCTCGAAATAGTACTATCGGTAGTTAACTGAGACAGAAAAAGTATCAAGCAGACAATTGTTACCACGAAATCTAACCTCAGCCACTGATAAATTAGACTATAGACCCCCAAAAGTAAGACCTAAGACTGAAGATCTCAAATCACAGAAAATTAAGGTTACTGTAGACATAAGTAAACTATATATCATTGTAAGGCTTTGTAGAAAACGACAATAACAATAAACGCAAAAATGACCGTACTGAGCTATCAAGCCACTGGGAGCTGGTCACTTTGTGAGTTCGTAATATACCCGTAGAATGTGAGGGATGTAAATGAATATATGAAAGATCATATATTTGAACTGCGGAGAGATAGTTCAGTCTAGAGCACTACTGCACCGGTATCGCAGAGGTCATGGGTTCGAATCCCGTTCAGGCCTGAATTTCTTTCAGGCTTTAATTTCACACTGAACTGCTTAAGTTGTGTATGTAACTGCGATGATCAATCATAAATTCATATCTTTCTCCGCAGTTCAAATATATGATCTTTCATATGGTCATTTACATGACTGGACTATATTACTCAGCAGATGATGGGTTAACAAAGTGTGTGAGGCTTTTTAGATATTGCTATTGGTTGTGTAGAAAATCTCTGAATTTCACCGGACAATAAAAACTTCTTTGACTGCTGTTGCTCAATGGGATGTCACAAGAAAAATACTTCGATTTTCGTAAAAGCCTCACACGCTTTTCTGCGCTAACATCTGACGAGCATTTTTGCCAAGTTTAATCTCTCTCTCGTTCGCTCCAGGGGAGACTGGGAAGAAAAGAGATACCCTGAGAACGAGGTTGAAAGAAGGCCGCCACAGGAACGATTCATGGACGATTGGGCAGATGAATAAAAAAGAAGGAAAACTAGAAATGATAGAAGAAAAGACTTTGAATAGTCCTGCGTCTATGAGCTAAGTCGATTGTGGATATTTGACTTTTACGCACACATTAAAACTAAACACGTTATTCATCGGCCTATTTGTTACACTAGAATAAACCTTCCTCGAGGCAGAGGATAGGAGCATCCGAAAACGCTTCCATGTCAGATACCAGCAATTACTAGAAATTTGCAGGTAAATCCGCGACAATCCCCTTGTGCCAGAAGAAGGCAGCGACAAAATTTTCTTACGCTTTGCGCTTGGGTTCAAACTTGGAAATGTCAACACACACACTCGTCCCCAGAGCCCACGTAGGGATAAACAAAAAAGTGGTTGATACATTCTAATTTATCTTATCACTGTTTTGGGATCGTTGACTTGTTTTGCTACAACAAAAGAATATTGATTAAGTCTTGAATTTGGCATGTACAAAATGGGACCTGGAAGGTCTACAGTCACGGGTGAGCAGGGCATTCACTCCTGATTCAGGTTAGGCATCAGTGGTATAAATGTTTATAAAAGATAGTGTAGGCTATCGCGTCATCCATTACCGCGAAGAAGAATTGAAAAACTAGCAATCAAATGTATATTTTTACAAGAACACGCAGCGCCTGCGAGCCAGAAAGCTCTTAAAGAACATTATCAAATGACACAACTGAAACAAAGAGCGAGTGACAGCAAGCAATCCAAAAAAAAGTGTTTTTCTAAAGGTAAACACTGGTTTGACATTTTCTCGACAAACTTATCAGTTCGTGTGATGACCTCTTTGTCTTGTGCATACAGTGAAAAAATTTTTTTTTTATTTTCCAAGCGGGCGCGGTAACGAATCCTACAATCCTACAATCTGCGTGAGTTTTTTTCCGTGAGTATTTTTTTCGTTTGAGAGCTTGGAAAAAAATACTAAATTTATCGGCTTAGGGTCGGTCCTTGAAGCGAAAAACTGTGATCTCGGACTTGAAAATAACAAATATTTACAAACAGTCCTCGCATGTGGCAAACTTTCTATACAAATGCAATAAAACAGGACACACAAATACAACAGGACAAAACATGAAAACTAGAGTAAAATCGCATGTTCAAATCATCTAGCGATGAGATATAACAAATCCAGTAAATTTGACTACTTACATCCTGCATGACTCATTATTCCTGACTCTGTTATCCAGAAACCACTGCCTTTCACTATGCAAATATGGTATTCGCTGTTCAGCGAAACTCAGTCACGACAAAACAAAACTAGGCTGGGTTATTCAACACAATCGAGTAAAGATTACGACCGTAATTTACAGCATTATCAGTTGAAACAAGGCGTGTTTAAAAGATGAAAGTGCAAAATGACGAAATGTCACTACGTGCAGCCTAAATAATGCACAAGTTATCCTATTAAATATAGCACACATGTTAGCCTTGATATTACTGACTTGAAGGTGGTTAAATATCAATAGAGAACTTGAGCAAACCAGGACGGAAAAGGAAACGAGAACGCTGTTAAACCAAAGGTTCAATGAGGGGAACAATGGCTGTGCCCCTACGCCACAAATCTTTGCGTATTTCTTTGCCGTTCACTGCACAACAACAACGTGTAATGGCTATATGCAAGGTCTGCTTATTTTGGAGAACGCGAGCGACGGCGGCTTTTTCAATTTTATTGTATTTTCATTTGGAATTGAACGCTAGCGTTACACATTTAACTCGAACAAGTTCTGAGACCAAAAGGAGCATTGAACAGATCTAGACAATTGAGAAATTCGAATTTAAAATATAAATTCATTTTTTACTAGGCGTCGGTTTTATGAAACACGTTCGGGATTAGCAAAAACTAGTCACGAAACGTATTAATAAATGCAAACAAGACAACTGCTGCTGGAAGAGGCAGCAGCTTGCCAGCCTGGCTTGGTACGGTTATTGTTTCAGTTGCATTTGTTTGGGTGGACTTCGGCTCGGCCGTGTGGTTTCCTGTTGTTGGTGGCTGACTTGTCACGTTTGGATTCGTTTGGAACATTGTAACCATTGTGCCATGTACTGTCATCTCTACTTTTTTGCAAGTTGTCCCTGCCACTATCGATATATTATAACCCGCGAGAACTGTTAGTTCGAAGGTCTGAGTTTTGTTATCCTGTATAGCAAAGTTGCTGTCAATATTGGTAGGAAATGTCATTATGAATCCACCGTCTACCTGGGAAGTGTAGGTAAATTTAATCAAGTTGCCATCCATTCCTTGTTGCAGCGTTTTCTTCTCTGCTGATTCTCCCAGACACAAGTTGCCTCCATCATCCAGTAGTTTTTCTTCCTCATAAGAGATTCTCGCGGCTTTGTCGTTCCGAAAAGAGATGAAAAATCGGTACAAAGGAAAACCTTGCCGATACACTGGAGCATTGCTTAGCGTGTAGTTATTGACCAAGCGACCTGAAACTGCTTTGATGTACGTGCTTGCGACTGAACCCAGCTGAGTTTCGCTGACACTCACCGGGGAATTCCATGAGCTAGCTGGAGCTGATACTCCTGCCTGCACAAAAATGATGGAAAGAGAAAGCACAGTAGCGACTCGCATGATTCGAAATGTTGTTGAAAACAAACAAGTTTTCAAGTCTGTCTCTCTTTCCCTGGCGATTAGAAATGAGTCACCTTCTAAAAATAAATAGCTTTAAGTACGCTGATATTAAGGAAATGACGTCAGTCATACGAAAAAATGACAGTATGACTTCTGGTTGTCTGTAATTGTAATTAGTCTAGTTCACAACATCACGTATGGCAATAGAAAATAGAATTCTAACAAGATGTTAGCTTTTTCGTTTCCACCGACCAATTTGTGCTGGCAACTTAACGTTTATCAAAAGGAAAGAGGACTTCTCAACAAGGAGCAAAATTTTCCGATACATGTAGCTATTTACAAGATATAGCCGTTCTTGCTGTCAATCTGCCAAAGTAGGCATTTGTTTATTTCTCTGCCGATAAAAGATAATTTTGCATTTATTCGACCAACAGAGTTTGTTTCACGGTCTCAATTTCTTGGCACTTAATTTAAAGAGAATTAAAGGGAATAATTCCCCGTGATTATTCAGAATCAATCACTGTGATTATTCAAAATCAATCACCGTGATTATTCTATTCAGTTGTGAATGCACTTTGGCAGATGGAGCTAAAGCTGCTTATGCCTGGGCTGCAACGACGTGGATGGCGTTCGGAAGGACCAGAAATACATTTCCAGTCCCGGCTTCCAGGCCCGAAATTCACATAAGCATTTTCTCTTTATTAGAAGATATTTGACTTCTTGTCCAAAATACAAGTCAATCGATGGTACAATAAGGGGCGTAAGAACATCCTGCGGAAGGAGGTTTCTCTAGACTCCTACGCAGGCGTTGCCCTTGACCGTCACGCATTATGTTTCCTTTGCGGGGGAGGGGATGGAGAGAGAAATATTGCCTAATGAGCCATGAGAGGCTTAAACGTGACCTATAGTCCCCCAAGATTTCGTTCTTTTCGCACGTTTTGAAAGAGATATTAAAATCCGTGATTTTTTACGTCCTAAAAATTTTCAACTCTGTCACTGTCAGCTAAATACATTAGAGATTGTACAAAAACCAAGTGGACTTATTAGCGAGAGAATCTTGGTTTTGCAGCAATTAATTATAAGACTTACATCTATATCTACATTTATTTAGTTGGTGACAACTTAATTATAAAAAACAAATTAGTAAATAATATCAATTAAAAATAAGTATATTAGCTAGTAAGGAAAATGTTAAAGAAAGCGAAAAGTGAAAACACAAGTGGAAACAGTTTGTTATTAATAATAAGCAGCCTTGCTCCGTTAGGATTTGTTTCGTACATTGTAACCATTGTGCCTTGTACCGACATCTCAATCTGTGTACAAGTTGTTCCTGTCACTATTGAGGTATTATATCTCGCAAGGGTTGTTATTTCAAAGTCTTGATCTTTGATATCCTCCAGCGATATTGTGTTGTCAAATCCATGCAGTCTCACCGTTGTCCCATCATTGTACTTGACTGTGGTGTTCAATTCAATCAAGTTTTTGTCAATTCCTTCTTCTAGCGTTCTATTTCCCGCCAATTTTCCCAGGCACAGATCTCCCTGATCGTCCAGCAGTTTCTCTTCGTCATGGGAGAGCCGCACAGCTCTGTTCTTTGGAATGGCGACATAACTTCGGTACAGCGGATATCCAAACCGATACACTGGAGCATTGCTAAACACATAGCGATGCACCAGGTAAGCGGCGACAACTTTCTTGAATGTGCTTGAACGTGATAACAGCCTAGTTTGCTTGACGATCACCGGAGACCGTACCGAGGTAGCTGGGATCGGAGTGTATTTAGTGATTGTAGGCTTCGAGCTCGCTCTAGTGCGTGATCGACTTCTGGAGCTTCCTCTGGATCCTCCTCGAGAACGTCCTCCTCTGACACCTCTGGCAGTCTGAGATAATTCCACCATTATAAGAGTGACAAGAAGAACAAGAAACAGTGCAGAGACTCGCATTTTTTGATGATGCTGACGACAAAACCATTCAATGTTTCTCTTTCGTAGTCCAATGTATGTTACGCAATAGGTATTATGAGATGTGACCCTTACGCAATAGTTATTATGAGATGTGACCCTCTGTGAACTATGTCAGTGTCACTGGGACAAACGAGTGTGTAACGAACATTCAAATTTCTTTCTGCAAGATCCAATGAGCTGAATAGACCAACTTTCTCCTCCAGTTTTACGGCTCTAAAAGAACCAGAAAAAAAGTAACAAGAACTCCTCAAAACTGTAAGGATGGATAATGTCAAAATGTCAATAAACCAAAAGGTGTCTTTACTATGTAACACCGGAAATCCCTCGTCCACCCCTATTCCGACTCGTCTCTTATATTTAGGGCGCTGGTGTTGTAATCCGGAGTTCCCCAGTTCAAGGCCTCCAGCCTGCCACTAGCGGGATTTGTTTCTCGGTAGACCCGAGTTCAAATCCTCGGTCATGCTTTGTAAATAGCCAACTGGTCTGTCTCCTACAAGTTGGGATTTTTAACTATGTTATGTTCATTTGATATGTTTGTTTCCTTTGTTTCAGTGGCATGCCTGTGAACTAGCTGAGCTTAGTGCTTGTATAGCTAAGTGCATGACCACTATAAACATGATTCACTTTACTTTACTTTACTTTACTTTACACTGAATCTGTTTACTAGTCGTCCAATGACAGATTGGTTGCAACTTTTTTTTTCAAAACCTCCTTTCTCGTTGGTTTAGAATTTCAGGTAATTGTAATCGGCTCCTGTCTTTCTGGCCGCGTTTTCCTTAATTTTTGTCGGGGACTGGGTTTCTGAAGGAGTGGTTACCAAGTTTCACACGCAGCCATCTTTTTTACAATCTCTCCAGTACTGACCATCAAGAATTTGGTGACTGTTCTTACCAGAGAAGAGATGGTATCACTTCTGATTCAGGCTGCTATCTGGATTATGATAGCCCTAGCTGTCTCTGTGATAACCTTGGCAATAGCCGTGATTTGTCTTCGATGGTATGTGCGTCAAAGGTCGAGGGATGCCCTTCCACATCTTCGTGCTGTGCGAGGCAAGGGAAAGAATTTCAGGCCTGTTGTTGTTGGGTTTTTTCACCCTTACTGCAACGCAGGAGGTGGAGGAGAGAGAGTGCTGTGGACAGGGATACGTGCTCTTCAGAATCGTTATAATTTTGTTCATTGTGTTGTTTATACAGGAGACCCGTATGTTAGTGGAGAAGAAATACTTCGAAAAGCCAGACAACGTTTCAACATCTCCTTGCCTCGGTCGGTTGAATTCGTCTTTTTAAAGAAAAGACGCTGGATCGAAGCGAGTATGTATCCCTACTTCACTCTCCTGGGACAAAGCATTGGATCAATGTTGCTAGGCTGGGAAGCCCTCAACTGTTACTTGCCAGACATTTTCCTGGACACTATGGGTTATGCCTTCACTTTGCCTTTGTTTCGCTATTTGGGTGGTTGTCAGGTTGGTTGCTATGTTCATTATCCAACTATCAGTACTGATATGTTGTCACGTGTCGGGGGCCAAACAGTTTCATACAACAATGCTTCATTCATTAGCAATAGTCGCATTCTAAGCACCGTCAAGTTACTTTATTATTGCTTGTTTGCTGTGATTTATGGCCTGGCTGGATCTTGTGCTCAAGTTGTGATGGTAAATTCAACATGGACATATGGCCACATCTTGTCGTTATGGAGGAAGAAGGACCAGACCTCCATAGTTTATCCACCTTGTGACACAAAGGCTTTCTTAGAATTGCCAATAAAGACTGGCAGTGCTGACATCAATGAAGATGAAGATGACAGTATCCACTCCGTAGTATCTGTAGGACAGTTCAGACCTGAGAAAGATCACCCACTCCAACTGCGATCCTTTCATGAGTTCCTCAAATGCAAAATGGCAAAAGACCGATACAAGTACAAACTAATTCTTGTTGGTAGCTGCCGCAATCAAGAAGACACAGACAGAGTAAACTCTCTGCGACAGTTAGCATCAAAGCTTGGAATCCAAAGCAATGTAGAGTTTGCTTTAAATGTTTCCTTTGAGAAACTCAAGTCTTACCTTGCAGAAGCAACCATTGGCCTTCACACAATGTGGAATGAACATTTTGGGATTGGCGTCGTGGAGTGCATGGCCAGTGGTGCTATTGTTTTGGCTCATGACTCGGGGGGTCCTAGAATGGACATTGTCATTGAATGGGATGGAAAGCCAACAGGGTTTTTGGCAAGTGATGAGAAAAGCTATTCAGCTGCCATGGAGACAATCTTTGCCCTCTCACCAGAGGAGAGAAATGTCATTTGCCACAATGCAAGGGACAGTGTCAACAGATTTTCGGAGAAAGCTTTTGAAAATGGATTTCTTCAATGTACTGAGCCTCTGTTCATAAGTGTGTGAGTCCCAATATAATTATTTTATCCATAATACCCATCTTCAGGACGTTGAGGAATACTGTAGATGTATTTACAAAGGTATGCTAAGCCTATGATACTTGGGCATCCCATTGTCAGGAAGAACTGTCAGGGGGCAGTGTGGCCTCGGCTAACATAAATGCATTTACATGTATCAACGTCTTACTGCAACCAGTAAACACTGTAATTTCCAAGACTACAATTAGAACAGACCTGAAAAAAAGGCATTCTTAAATTCCAGTTTGGTGAAATAAATAATTAACAACCAGCACACCAAAAATGCAGTAGTGCTATGATAATTAAATGATTTATTGGTGTTTATTAGAAAAGTTAAGAGTTAACTTTAGGTTCCAAGTTGTTTGTCTCTAGTTTTGGTTGAAAGAGTGAAATTGTTAAAAAAACATGGTTATTTTAGAGAATTGAAATAAATATAACTTTATTTAAGGGGTGTTTGGGGAGGTCGTTGCAGTCATAGTGCACACTATTTTTATGTAGATGCACAGTCAGGTCCTGAAATTGGATAGGAACAGGGACAGGGTGGGATTGGGGAAAAGATCTTAGCCCTTAAAAATGCTCCATCACGTTTGCATCTTAAAATAATGGTCTCCTACCAGAAGCCTGCCTGTTGCATGACTGCTTCAACAGATTCTGGAGGTGCAAAGGTGGTTTACTGAAACCATAAGACTAGCTTCAAATGCTTCGGGTTGATGGGACTCAGCTTGGCTGGGCAGCCCATCCGTCTATGGGTATGTGTATGTAACTGGAAAGTGTATTCCACTGACAAAGAAACTAGCACCTACCGATGAACAACTTGCTATCACTGCCACTTGTTTGGTTCGCATAAAAATTCTGGCAGTTATCAAGAATCCTTGAAATAAATCAACACTTCACAATATAACCACTCTAACCATTTATTGACTTGATACATTGTATGCATTACAAGGACTCTGTAATGCGATATTACTCTTAAAATAATAAAATCAGACAAAAGCTTTACATGCATTTGTCTGCAACAATACTGTGCAATAGTACGCAACAAGCTGCATACTACTTGGCAAGGTATGATCAGGTACAAGGACATGCAAATGTCATTTTGACATTGTTGTAAAGATGAACCATCACTTACAGTGTAACAACTTGACTCTGCCAGATGACCAATCTGACTTTTCAAGAGTTTTTTTTAGTTTATAAAATAGTTCAGACTTACTTCATTGCTTGGTTCAGAATAGTTCTGGACAAAATCAGTTTTGTTGATTCTGATTCAGGCTGCTAATTTGCCTCCCCCACCCCCCCCCCCCTCAAAAACAAAAAAATAACCCCTTGAGTAATTATGCTGCTCAGATGTTCAAGTTTTTTTTAAAACAGTTCAGAAATGGTTTTGTGATAGTTAATTATGTTGAAGACTTTCCATTATTTTCCTTGCATTCAGTTCTTAGAATTTCAACAATACCTTCACTACAGTAGAAGAAAATGAAATCCTGACAATCTTAATTGATTGCATCAGAAAATGTTCTGCATATTGCAGCAGTTATGAGGATCTACATTTAACATAGGATTCTTAAAATAATTTTTTTAACTTAGTTAAATAAAACAGAGATATTCTTAGTAGTTGTTCGTCATTTGATAATTACCTTTACCATAAGTAGCTACATGTCTTTTTTTAGTTTCTTTCTTGTATATCGGGTAAACATGTATCTTACTTAATAATTTTGAGATAATACTGAAATAATTATTTCATCTTTAAAGCTGGTTGTTTGACCTTTAAACAACTTCCCATGCAAACTTTTCTCTGTCTGGAAAAGGAAAAAGAAAAAAAAAACATTCAATAGTCAGAGATAATTACACAATGAAGCTCTTATTGATAGAGATGTACCACTGAATGCAGTTACATGTACACTGTTGCAACCGGTTTGACTAAGGCTCAGTGGAGTTGGATTTTCAAAAGTCTAAAAGTGAATCCAGAAGTTGAGACTGTATTAGTAACTTATTTACATTGTAGGTAAAGCATAAGAGCCAAGTGGCCCACCAGGCCAGAGCTTATTCCAGTTTCTGTAGCATGAAGCAACTAGGAGTATTTCTACTCTCCCCTGGATGGGATGCAAGTCCACCACAGGGTTACTTCCTGCATCAAGATCACTGGCACCCATTTTATACACCTGGGTGGAGTGAGGCACTGTGAGAATAAAGTTTCATGCCAAAGAACACAAAACAATCGCAAAAAAAGAGAGAATGCAGTGCAAGATCCATGGCCAGGACTTAAACCAAGACCCCTTTATCCAGAGACAAGCACACTAACCATTAGGCCACTGCATCTCCCACATTTGCAGGATAACTGACTAAATAACTAAAGACAGGGATAACAGTTGGCCACAGGATAAACTCCATGATTGGGGCATGGGCTCTGAGAAACTACCAGCACATACCAACAAAACCTGACCCAAATTACCCCTCTCCCCCCTGGAGGTTCAGCACTGGCCAGAGTTGATTAACAAACTGAAAAAGTGACAGTGAGAATACTCAGTGGGATAAGGTCCTGAGTCTGATTTTGCCCTTTTTTGTCTTTTCTTTATTATTTCAAAACTAAAATGAGGTGCCAACAGTAATTAGAGAATGGAACAACATGCATTTAAAGAAGATTAGATATTTGTAACTACTAAGGAAAATGAGAGAGTAAAGGGTTGAAATTACCACAGTTTGATAAGTACTCAGCCACTTTCTGTTGACTGTTGGCTTTGGCCATGGCAAGTGCTGTGTTTCCTTTCTTTGATTTCATTCTGAAGTCTGCACCTTGCAAAACCAAGTACTTCACACAAGTTAGGTGGCCATTTCTTGCAGCAACATGCAGAGGTGTGCAGCCTGATATGTCGGCAAGCTCAACATCACCACCACGTTGAATAAGTAGCTTCAAGACCTCCAGGTGCCCATTGGCAGAGGCCTTATGTACAGCAGTGGAGCCAGATTCATCAAACTCTTTTGGGCTCTAAGTCACAAGTACATATCAGACTAAAAGTTAGAACAAGGTCAGAGTGAAACCATAAAAATGAATTTAAAACTCTAGCCTATTTCAGTAAAATTAGCATATTGCAAGAAGGAAAACTGCAAAAACAAATGTAGGTACTTTTATTAACTCCAAACCAGCTCATATTTTCTCATCACTCAATTACATATATTTTTTTTACATTTTCCCACAAACCGTGCAAATAAAAAGAACACCATTTAAATAACATCTGCCCCCATTGGGAACAGATTATGACATTAAATTGATATCACCGGCTAGCAAGACTCGCTATATTCATATGATTTCAAGTAATGTTAAATCATTCTTATGAAATGAAATGCTCACATGCCACTCATTTAAGCTAAGGACTAAGTCAGTTAGAAGCCACTGACACAATGGGAACCTTACACATATATGTCAAATTAAGACTGACGACTTGGAGTAAATGAAACAACAATATAAGCTTGAATATATTTTTTTCAGATTTTTTAACGTGTAACTTAAGCTTAATGATGAATTTTGTGAGGTCAATGTTAAATAATTTACAAACAAATTTAAATCAAGCTTACTTAAGTTAAAAGAGTTATTTGGAAGTCATATTCATGTAGACAGGAGAACTCTCACCTGTCCATTTGCAAGGGCTTGAGAAGTCTCTCGGGTATCTCCCGTAAATGCTAAATGAAAAACAAAATTAAATAACAGTAAGCTTAAATGACCAAGACCTTTCTCCATCTCAAGCATACACAATAACTAAATACAGTACATTTAGTTAAAGAATCGTTGCTTGAAGAGTTGTTCGTGAGCAATTGTCCATGTAGGTCTTTTATACTGAAACTCGCTGAAAATCGAAGAACGGCGATAAACTCAGTGTAGCGGCTTAAATGGAACCTTCGATCGATCAAACTCGAAGCTTTATTAAACAAAAGATTTGTATTTGTTTAAATATTTTTCTGAACTCTATGAATGCCGCAGTACTGTCTTCATCTAGCCCTAACACAGTATAATTGGGAAAGGACGCAATGCAGTTTCCTTCAAGACACGACACCTGCCGCGATATGACCTCCATTTTCCATGTTAAAGATTTTCTTCTGTGGAAATAAAAGTTGTCCATAAAGTTGATTGCACTTGAAACACATTTCATTTTGACGTACCGGCCTCATGAAGGTTTGGTACGGTTCGAACCGGAACGCCGTTTTTACAGATCATCCTCTAGCACTCTCTGTATAACTAGAATGCAAATATAAAATATGACCACTAAAGCAAAACACGTCGCTCAGGTAAATGTCAATTTGTCCGCCATACTGACATGTAAATAATATTGCCTTCGGCACCAGTCCTCTTTCTGATTCTCACCTGCAGGCCCGCCAAGGCGTCATAAGACCCTATAACAAACCTCGCAAGGATAGCTTTCTCATATTTCTTATAGTGGGCAAAAAGGAAAAAGTACAGATACTTGAGTTTTTATTCACCGTTCTTGGAGAGGTCATGTGGCATGTTTCATTGTAGCAGTTGTTATTGTGTTAGGGTTAGGGGCATTGTTTCTGCAGTTTGTTGTATTGTTCATCGAGCCACTGACGTGACACTTAACGAGGGCTGCGACATCGCCCGGTCGGTTAACCGTGTGCAAGTTAAGCTGCAGCTTATCCCGCTTCGAGTATTTCTACTCCATCGCAGGGTTACCCTCCAGCATTTAACACTTGTTTATACACCTGGGTGGAGAAAGAGACACTGTGAGATTAAAGTGTCTTTCCCAAGACCTTAGCCAGGGCTGGAACCCAGACCGCTCGATCCGGAGTCCACTTCACTAACCGTGAGCCCACTGCGCCTCCATGTAGCAAAGAACACCAAACACAAAATTACCGTCGCCTTTATTTAAATATTTTCGCATTTGAATCGACGATTAATACATCTATCTAACGCCGTGAGCCATGATGGTTTAACCACAAATATAATATTTTTAATGAAAACTGTAACTTGGCCAAACGCGAGTGGCATTTCATGTACAGTCTCTTAGTTGTTCAAACTCATTCATAACATGATTAGCAACAACTTACATCATACTCTTATTATTTGTTTTTTTTTTTCGGTTCGTTAACTAAATAATTTTATATCTTTCTTATTAAACTTAATGTGAAAAGGTATTTTTTCTAGTAAACAAAATAGCTTTATCTCTTCAATATAATTGAACAACGATATTACAATCACTTTCGTATGATTTTTTTAAATATATATTTAGATTTTTACGCGTTCTAATAGAAGAAATAAGTGACGGCACCCACAAAATATCGTCAAGTGATATGAAAATATAGATCGAAGTCTTCACCAATTCACTGGATAACGTTTGAACAGCCAGCAGAAGAGGTCTATATAGTTCTATCTTGATTGCAATGCACTTTTGGCAGAACTTCGAAAATTTGAGCCTTTAAACAGCGTTTGCTGGCTTTTGATGTGAATGCTTCAGATTGTACCCAACAAGAAGGTGGTCGCTTAAAATTAAGGCTGGTTTTCAATAGCGACGGAGTCGTAGTCGAAGTTACAATCAGAAGAGTCGAACGATACGATGTTGTGAAAATCAAATCAACGGAGTCGGAAGCAGAACACCGAGTCTGCTTATGACTCCATCGCTTATGATCCAGTAGTCAGAAGCAGAAGCGGAAGACTAAACCAATCACAACGCTCAATTCCGGACCTTGTGATTTGTTGGTTCTTCCGCCTCTGCTTCCGACTCCGACAATCTAGATTTCACTGGATCATAAGAGACGGAGTCGTAAATGGAATCGGAAGAAATGAAAACGTTCTGATTCTTCCGACTCCGATTCCATCGAGCTTATGACTCCACTTATGACTCTGATTTTCGATTTTCACTATACCATAAGCGCTCTTACGACTCCGACTACGACTACGTCGTTAGTGAAAGCCAGTCTTTAATATATAGTCGAACCAATAGGGTACTATCAATCGGGTTTGAACCGATGGCGTGATCAAACTGTGCATTATTTTCCTGTTTGTCTACACTGTTTCACTGTTCAACCCGAACATTTCCCGGCATCCCAAGTTGCCGTGGTCTTTTGAACTCTCTTCTGACACTAGCCGGGATGGAACTGGGGAGAGGTGAGAGGGGAGGTGGCTCAGCGATACTATCTAATAACTTCCGTTTTGACTGCCTCGACTTCGTGTGCGCACAGGCACCAGGGGTGACCAGATTAGCAGGCTCGTCGACGCTGGAGACATTCAATTTGAGTAGCAGCGTGTCATTCTCACCTGACGTTGATCGACTGAATCCAGCTAAGCGATATTCCTGGCCGCTGACACTTGGGCTGCCGTTTTCCTGCTATAGAGACAGTAAGGTAACAAATAACAAATACAGTAACAAATACATATCTAAGATCGTTTTTTACTGGTAATATTTCATTTGCTGCTTTCCCGTGTTAAATTAAGAAGGAAACGGTTTCCGGTACGGTTTGACAATCTACCTTTCAGCTGGGATCAAAACTTGGTTTTAACATAAAGTACAACATAACAAACTTAAAAGGTAACTGGAAAACTTGTCCCACATCGCCAGAGATTATCCCGGTATATTTGTACTTCACCTCGACGGGCTGGTAGTCCATCACAGCACTACCCCCAGCATCACTGGTACCCAGTTATACACCTGGTGGGAAGGATGCACTGTTAAGGCTAAAGTGAGCGAGAGATTAAAGAACATAGCAACAAGATCCAAACTGAACAGGGTTCTGCTCGATAAATAGTCACTTAAAAATTTCATGAAATCAAAGTTTTCACCTTTGGCGTAAAGAGTATTGAGAGCACCGTACGACGAAATGATCAATGTGGAAAAAGAAATAAGTAGATTGTGAGGGGAAATTACATACGAAGACGAGAATCATAAACAGTCGTAGTTTTAACGAGGCCCGTACATACTCTGTTAGTGGAGTCCACTGAATCCATGACATCCGTAGACTGCTTCACCAGAGAAGGATTGTAATCCTGTAGCCGGCTTGACGGAGAGTCTGAAGGCCGTCCGTACATACGTACAGTGTTGACTTTCAAGTCCACTGAAGGAGAGACTCGATTCGGGCAAAGTAAGGTTTTCAAAGTTTGCTGAATGTGACACATGAAAATGTTCATATCCTGGATATAATAATTACAAAAATATCCGATGTTAATGAGTGTAAGGTGCATGTAGTTCTATGGACCCTTCAAGATGTCTGAACAAAGTAATTACTTAGCCAACAAATCAGAATTTCAGGCAAAACAGGGAAAATTAGACCAATCATGACCAAATTTGCGAAAGAGAGCCTACAGTACATACCGGTATACTTTGGTGCAGATTGTGCAGAGCGGTCCGTAGATGCGGTTCACGAGGCTTAAGAGTCAGCGTTGAGAGATCAGTGAAGCTCAGGGTGGGGCACTGGACCCGATCATCTGGGCGAACGTTTAAGTTACTACAGCAGATGAAGTTACGAGGTTTGATAAGATCTTCTACAGCAACCGCCTGTGTTAAAGACGGAAAGAGGTAAACCTTTTACGACAATTAGGAGGTTAAGCCACAAACGAGATGTAAACTGCTTTAAATAGGAAAGAAAACAAAGAAAACCTTCAATCCTCCCCAGAACTTTATCGCCACTAAATTGCGCTCCTGGTCTGACAGATAAACGGTCTGCATGCTGGAACTAAAGACAAATGACAATGTACAACAATGTAAAACGTTCTAGTAATGATACAACTTCAAAACGCATTTTCAGGCTTTTCTTCACAAGGTTATGGAGGAACATTCAAACGAAGTGGTTGAAATGGGAAACATGGTAAGTTGATGAAACTATACGTACTACCATCGCGGTGGAGAAGGTGGGCAAATGAATTATCACATAGAGTTGATTTTACCAGAGGCACTGTTCATGAAGATGAGTGTCCCATCAAACCATCAAACAATATCAAAAAATATATACTTAGAGCTGGCTTTCATACGAGTTCACTATCCTGATCCAAGTGGAATTTGGAGGGAGAAAGACCGAAGAATCCGGAGAAAACCCTTCGGACCGTGCCACATTGGTGGAAGACGAGCGCTCTCGCCACTGTGCAATCCCGGCTTCGCTAGATTCAGCTGAGTTACCATCCCTGCCCCCTAGAATCAGCTGAGTTACTTACCATCCCTGCTCCCTGTTTTATCAACTTTTGTAACCTTCTTAATTCCTCACGTCCCAAGCGAATTTCCTACCTGGTGATGCAATCGACTTTTATCACATCGGTAAAAAGTTGGAAACTTAATTACCAATCTTCACAGCAAATCAGATGACGAGCAGGCTAACCATGGTGAAGCATTGGAAATGCAAGTGAATATGAACAAACTTCCTCAAAGTTCATTCAAACAACACTACTGTTAAAATATGGAGGATACCTCGGACTGGTAGACAGAGGACTGCAGAATACCACTACTCCAACTACATCCACTTCCGAAAACGACTGCAACGAACCAAATCGCAACTCATCAAAAGAACAGGCCTGAGAAAGGAGAAATGTTACATAAGTTACGTCTACACGGACTGTCGTTCACAGATTCGTATTGTTTTTACATGTATCAGGCATTGGTTCTAAGAAAGCTGAGAAATTCCAGGAGTTAAGAACGTGGCAAGATGATTCATCAATCAAATTGACTCCTGACTCCCACGCGGGAACTTTGATTCAGACCATAAGTAGCTTCAACTGAGATTTAGATCGCCGTACATACTTAAAAAATTTACTCCGAGTTAAAGTTCAACAGATAGCATACCTGTCGAGGAATGTAAAGCACTGTTTGGACATCTGGGTCACTTGGCAGCTCTTCGTATCTTGTCGTTCGTGTTGCTGAAAGCTTTTGTAAGTAAGAAGAAGTATTACTCTAAAACAGCGCCAACTTTTGGACGAGGCTCAGAGGAGAGAAATGCGACATATAATAAACACTAAAGATTTGATAGGACGATAAATAACAGGACCCAGGCAGTATCGTCTCTCTTTGTTTTTCATTTAGTGATTAGTACTTGCCTGTATTTCAGAGGCACCTTGCCGATTCCTGAGAAAAAATGAAAATTGACACTTCATGAATACACGATTGACCGAGTAGGATACACTTCAGAAATAATGAAAAACAAAGTGACTTTCTTGGAGAAATACGCGCAAGCAAACAAACCAACAAAAAGATTTGTAACCTGACACCAGCTGCAGTTAGATGATAAATCCTTAATCGCGATCCCTCGCTCAACAGATGCATCACTTCCTCGCTTGGCCGCCAAATGCTTAACACCGCACCTGAAACGACAAATGGCTACTTCAGAGATCATAGCGGCCATCGGCGATCACAGTAAACTAAAAACAATAAAATATTGTTGAACAGAGCGCGAAGCGCGGAAACACTTGTGCGAGCGATTACTACTGGTTTTGTTTTTACCTGTTATTCGTTGAAAACGTGGTGCGAAATGTCTCTTTGTCGTCGTCCTTGCTGCTGTTACTTTTTCAAATCGATCATAACCAAAACTATTTCTACACCCAAGCTTTCACAAAGATCGCACGCACGATAACAGGTTCTGCTTTGCAAGTAGCGTTTTCTGTTTCATACAAATGGGCACACAAAGACGCTAGAAATGAATCAGTACTTCAAAGCTTTATTAAATACACGCAATACTCACTCTGCCTGGCTTGTCCTTTGCAACAGTAGTCCGCAATTCGAACTTTCAATAGAGGCACAACGTTTCTTTGAAGCTGGCGCTGAGGAGAGAAACACAAAAATATTGTGATATAATGTTGGTCTTAGTACAGTTTTCTTCTAACCCTCGGTCTTGAACGAAAAATGGAAAAAGCTTTCAATAACGTCCAGCTTCTCGCTATTAAAACGCGCCTTTACTTAACAACCGTGCCCATAATGATGCATTTCGCAAAGGCGCTTTGGTCCTGACTGACAAAAAAGGTTTGTTGGTGTAATGATTTTGCGGTGGACAGAGTTGCGATTAGATGAGAGGGAAATCAAAATTCCACAAGGCAGGGCAGTATTGTAAAATACAAATAATAGTTATTTGAAGTCACAGTTTGAATTTATGTACCATTATAGCTCAATTAATAAAGCAGAAACGAGGCTTTTTAATCACTTAAATTGCCAACACAATTGCCAGCATCTTGACACAAGTTTGATAACGATGATAACTGCCGAGTTACCTGTTCTTCCTCTTGTTCCTTCCAAACACGTTCAAACTTGCTCTGTAATTCCGCACATTTTCTCTCCTGTAACGAGCGCTGGTAATCTTCTAAGGCTCGCACTTGGCGTTCATCGAGACCTTCCTGGATAGGAAAAATGGCTTCAACTTAAAACTTAAAACTTAAACAAAAAGGAAGTTTTAGGGCCTTGGATCATACCTTTTATAATAACCTGGATAATTGGATATTACAGTTCAAGAGTTTTCATCGACTTAGCCATCATGATATATGAGCCATTATATCATGCTCTACAAATATGGCAAGAGTACGCGTGACGTTTTTGGGCGTTGATATTTTTATTTCATCTTAGTGTTCAACATTTTGGGGGAGTTTTCAATAAAACAGAGATTCCAGTTGCGCTTGTTGAATATGATATGGTTATAGCTAATCTACCATCTTAATCAACGTTCGCTCGTACAATACTTGATTCTTTTCAAGAACACATTTGCAATGCGCTTTGCTTGCTGTTCTTTTGTAGTGATAGTCTGGTAGTTTGTGAATAATATATATCTGATTTATTTTTGAATTAATCAGCATCACGTTGTTGATAACTTTTAAATTCACTGTTGTCAACAACGTCATTATAAATAAAAACAGAAGCGCATGACAGGAACACTAACTTTGACCGAGTCAGGGTCCGAGGCCTGGGTGAGAGTTTCATAAATTTCCTTTCCGTCATTCAAGTCTTTCAATTCACGTGATGAAAACGAACGGCGGCGGAACCTCGCGGATCTTCTCTTTTCTGGAATTAAACAAAAAGAAAAAATAAGAACGGAAGAAACTGGAATTGTCTTTGCAAGAATTGTTGTAAGGTTCATTGCTGGACTGCCATAATCAACTTGCAATCTCTGATCTAAATTGAAAGTTTGCAAATTGAATTACATTAATTAGCTGACCGAAAGCCATAACAGACCGACCGGCCGACCGACTGGCCGACCGAAGGACCGCCCGCCCGACCACCCGACTGCCCGCCCGAACGTGCGACCGACTCCATGTACCTATCCATAGACTAATGTCACGCAAAGAACAAACGCTGAAATTTGACTAGAGTTGTAGGTAACTAACCTGGCAGTTGGCATTCTTTTTCAAACTCTTCCTGTATTTTCACAAACAGCTTTTCCCTTCGCTTCTGTCGATCGGCTTCAAACTTTTTGGCTTCTCTTTCCTCGAGGCGAGAGTTCCGAAAAACATTGGTACCATCAGACATCTTTTCCATCCACTGTGAATGTAAATAAACAACATTTACTGGCAAAAACAAAAACACTCTCTTCTCTCAACTTTTTGATCCGATAAAATGCCAGCTTTGCTTTCAAGCCTTCCCAAAATATATAACGTGAGTGTTCCTACCTGCACAGGATACTGTCTTAAAACGATGACGTCAACACAACCCGTCAACCCTCCATCACCAAACAAAGAGGCCAGCGGTAATGGAAACGCATGCGCGTGGCTATGAAATCCTAGTTTTACATCCCATCGTGCACGTCGGGTAGAGTTGGCATGAAGTCGCAGCATCAAAGAAGAGGGAGCCTGTTAGAAAACAGAATTACAAGTCACCTTGCTGCCTTGTGTACATATTCAAGGTACCGAAAGTGTACCTCTAAAGGGGACACAGCCTGTTCAGAGCCTATCAGCTCGGCTCCATACACGAACAACTTTTGCCCAACAGTAATCTTTCCATCATGTAACAGTCTGGTAAGTGGTCTGTCCAATATGGTTTGAATGCCATACCAGCCATCAGTAACCTCTATGACCGCACAATGCTGAAATACAAAAACAAACGGGAAACGTAAAATATCCTTAAAATTACCAAAATACTGTTTCAACAGTGTGAGTTTGCGGACACTTTCACAATCACCAACATGAAAGGTTGTTTGTGTCAGAGGCGTGAATTGACAGGCGTAAATATGTCTGCATTCGCAGGTTAAATGAGAGCTTCTTACTCAATTTGCGGAGTCACTGGAGAGTTTGTTCTTAAGCTATGTGAATTCTGCTACATTTCTGTAGAACTGCGACATCATTGGTACAGCTTTCCACTGTTTATCGAAAACACTCTTCCACATTTTTCCCTGATAATCTAGATTAGTAACGCAGAAATTAAAGCAGATAGTCACCTCCATTTTATTAACAGTGCTCTGCCTGTCTTTTTGGCCGTCGTTGTCCGTCTGCTTGGCGGCAGTATTGTCTACTGGGTTTTCTGCTACTGTGACACTGGACACACATAGCACCATTGTACGACTGGATGTATCATCGCGCTCTAGTATCTTCTTCAATGCCGACCTGAGAGATAAAAATAATATCACTGAAACATTGATGGACTCTGCGGATACATTCAGAACTTGGTGATACCTATTGCTGTTGTCGATTTCCCGGTCATATCTGTACTTGAGTTGGCACAAAACCCAGTCTGGCGTCAAGCATCTAAAACACAAAAACACTACTGATGTTAGACGGTCTCAGAGAACACAATGAACGGTCACAAATATACCAGCAATGGCAGCATACTTACCAACCCCATAGCGTGAATTAAACATCAAAGTTCGACTCACTTAAAAAATAATATCGCTTCAAATTATGATTGGTGCTGTCCTAATTTCAGTAAAAGAATTCAGCAATTGCGTCTATATATTTTGAGAAAAGCAAACCCTCGCGCTTTCACAATGAAGCTACAGATTATCAACCGATACCTTCTACCACAACAAATCACACGATTTACAAAGAAGCCTTGGGAGCTGGACATGCGTTATATAGCAAAACAAACCACGTCCTAATCAAATTCTCTGTTTCAATGCTCAAAGAGTACTTAAAATTTGTTTTTTTGTTTACGTAAAAGTAGACTTGCCTTCCAGCAAATTGGCCTGGAAATGCAACTTCCATGGCAGCTAGTTTCCACACGAGCCATCTGTAATGATTTGCGATCCACTGTTCACTGATCAATTGACCGTCCACTCCAGGTGTGCTAAGAAGAGCCCTTAAAAAACATAACAAGATCTTCCTCAAAATTCTAACTTGCTTAAGATCCAACATCATAAACTTCCCACGTGAACAAAGGCACATAACTAATGCTAACAGAATGCACGATATTTGTCACATTTGAGCCTACTGAAATTAACTAACTCCCACGAGGCTCCTTAAGTTCGCTTGTAGCCCTCTAGCTTGTTCCATTTACTTTTAACATAGTTTTTATTAAGCTTGGCATGCTGTCTTTTCCAAAAAGCCATCTTGAGTAGGTACTGCAAGATGTCACAGAGGCCAGCTTTCTGAAAGAAATAGCGCAACAATGTAACAAGGAAACATCAACAAGCACTGCTTCATAACGTAGTGCGGTGTAGTATTGGGTTGTTTGCCGTGCACGCACGATATACGTATCACCTCAGATCGAAAGATATCATTTTCTTACACCTCTCAATTTTGACGTCGACTTGATGCACACATTATATTAATCTCGATTACCTTTGTATTTCTTCCAGGCCCACGCAGCCATCAATCCCAGCATGTAACATTCCGCCGTCCTCCGTTCTA
>OMLO01000047.1_pt1 | contig 47149 bp, 17 predicted proteins | sample 1674811 | NCBI WGS metagenome assembly OMLO01 (sample SAMN06265003, study PRJEB25207) | coral metagenome | isolation source: Coral host | place: Mexico:La Bocana,Puerto Morelos, Mexico | collected 2008-11-13
AAAAATATATATCCAATTTTCATGATGTGTGCCACACAAGAAGATGTATTACTTATGTTGAGGAGGGGGGGGGGGGGGGATAGGGAAGTGATGAGTGAATAACTGTAAAATATGATATTCTTCCTTTACAGTATGTCAATGTCCTAGACTACTAAAAAAACACATAATTTTATTGGAAATTATAACAATAAATATTGAGGAACTTCGATTATCAATATTATGTCCGCGACTTATTGCTAATATTAGCAAACGATAATTTTCATCAACTTCAGGTGGTTTATAAAGACGGATCACCAGCGTAAATTCAAAAGTAAACAACGGATTTGGAGCTAAAAACCGTCAGTCAATATTGTACGATATTTTACCCGGCACCTTTTTTCTGCAGCGCGGTTTTGAAAAATTATTAGCTGACAATAATATTATGCAAAATGAACTTAGGTAATCAATACCAGCTTACTCTGTGTTCTCTGTTTTGTGTTTTTTAAACACAGCTTTTACGGATTGTGGCAGCAATGGATTAATGGTCCATCTTTAGGCCAACAAGTTCTTTCATAAATAGACTGATAAGAGTTCATATTTTGAATTTCCTGGCTATCTAATTGAATTACTGAATTTAAGGAAACAAAAGACTTGTTAGCAGTTCTAAACCCTTGAGTTTCTTTTCCTTTTTAAGAGAGTTAGGTTATCCATTACCTTGCAAATGTGACATTTCTGAATCTTAATCTTATCGGGGTAATACAAATATAATTTTCTAACATTCACTTTAAAAAAAAAGACCTTCCACCGAATGTCAAAGACTCGCTTGCGGGATAAAAATAGACTTGATACATAGCTATTAAATTGATAATTAACCATAACCAAGAAGCATCATACCTATCAAACAATTGATTTGGTCCGTTGTCGCGGGTAAAAGCTGCTCCATGGCATTCTTGGGCGGGGATCAACGGCGAACCCACAACACCACACATTCTGATTGTAAATGAATCGGTCCAATGGCAGTGGAGCTTGTCTAATTTAGTCTTTCATCATGTTTCGTCGTCCAATTTATTTCCTGCATGTGAAATCAATCACCAGTACGTAGTCAGATAAGTTTCTCTTAGCAGAGTTACTATTTTCAATTAAACATATCCCTTGGGTTCTCGTTATTGCTACCTCATTGCTCACGTCATCATGCGTTCTACAGCCTTCTGTAAACATGACAGAAATAAAACTGGAACATTTGATAAAAGCCTTAGCTTCAATACGATTTAAACGCGGGACTGTATATCAAACGGTTATCATGAATATTGCCGAGCCCCGTGTTAAAGACGCAGACTTCGTATACACTGCTGTCAAGAATCAACAGGTGCTCAGTCTACTAAGATGACCCTACCATCTTGGGCGTCATTCACATAAGTGAATGTAGTTTATGACTTAAGTATAAACCTGTACAACAAATAGAAAGGAAGATATGGCTTCCGATCCCTTAGTTACTGGCGACAAGTTTCCTGTGTTGTTACACAAAGTGTAACTCGCATACAGTCGGGAGCGTATTACTTTTCCTTTGGTAGCCTGGAAAATTGCTTGGAAGGTTTGTCGTAACCTTTCCTCTCATATTATTAAATAATTTTACATTGCAATGTTATCTGGATGGCAAAACTACTGATATTAAGAGAAATGCTGCGCGCATCACACTAAAGTTAGTATTTATAGATAAAATTCACTGAGAGAGCTAATCGTACTTACTACTTTAATATTCAGAAATACACTTTGTTTCATCTGAGATCAACAGACCTGACAAAGGGAACAAATTTGTAATCATCAACAAACTTGATGCTTGTATAAAATGAAACTGTTGACTCAAAATGATCATAAGATTTCGGGTTTTCGTTTACGTTGGTATAATTGCTTTGCTTATGTAGGCTGATTTAGAAAACGGAATCTTTGTGTCACATATTAAGTTGTACTTAACTGTAATCCTTCCGATGTACGCATTGCAGACCTATTTTTGTCTGACATACGCTTTGGGAACAGACCCTGGAGGGCCACTTATTACAGTGAACGATAAGGAAAAAGGATTACTCCGATAAGATTAAGATCTAGAATTGTGACGTTTGCTGGTTAATGGCACACATTCTAACAATAAAAGAAAATGCGGCCTTAGAAAGCTATCAATCATTTTTTTCCTGTAACTCTGTAATCAATTGAACCAGCACGGAAATTTAAAATGTGCTCACGTAAGTTTTTATCCATTAAAAAAGTAACAATGCGATCTCAGAATGGCTCATTAATGTACTGCTGAAAAAAGCCTTTGTTTGGTATAGACGAAACAAACGGTAAGGGTCTGGACTGCCAGAGCATTTTTGAATTTTGCCTATTAGCAATTTCGCCAGTACTGTAATTTCATTGTATTACTATAAGAAGGTTTAATTGTAAATTAAATTAAATGCAATTGAAATATGCTTTTTTTTTCAGAATTCGGCTGCCGAAAAAACTGATGCTTTGAGTCAAGTGCACGCGGATTGGATGATGAAAGAACCAGAACTTCGTGGACATGATTTCTCGTCTTCTTTGCTAATATCGGGTTGCGAATATGTTTATATATATAACTGTAAAATGAAAATATTGAATATTACACTGTTGAAAACGGTCTTTTTTAAGGCAGGGATATAGAAATTTGTTTGTACCACCAACCAGTTATTTTAAAAACACATTTTTATGCTTATTTTACCCATTAGTAGTACTACATACGTTGAAGTAATTGGATTTTTTGTAAAATAATAACTGAAAAACGAAGTCGCCTTTTTTAACCAAAAAATCCAATAACGTGAACTTCTCTTACATGAGGCTTCGTTTAAAATTAAAATTTGCTTTTTGTTGTCTTTTCATAGTCACCCCTTGTATTGTCAGCGTTCCTTTCCATACACGATGATATTTAGATTTACATTTTGACAAGTGCAGATACTTTCAAGTATAATCACCAAATCTAAAGATACTATGAAACAAAATTATATCAGATTTATAACTTGTAGGGACCTTTGTAGCATCGTCATGCCTTACACTTTTCATTGTCGTGCAGTTATTAACCGGCCAGAAAAAGGAAACTAAATTGTGTCCATAAACTTAACAATGCAAAATGCCCTAATGGACGAAGCTACTTTGGTGAACTGATAAAACGCAATTTGCAGTTACTTTTAAAATAGTATTGTATCACCCTCTCCAGTGTTTTAAGCAATAATTATCACGCTTTCACAAACAGAATACATGACTAAAATCATTATATCATAGAGACTCGGTCATCTGTAATCTACTGACCATTAATCCATTAAAATGACCTGGCATTCAAAGACTTCGTAATTTGCAATGTTTATTTCCTATCATACTCAAAAGGCGGTAGCAATCGTAATTTCAATTGATCTTGGACCGACCTTCGCTTAATTTAGACCCGAAATGTATGCCCTCAACGTGAGTGGTTATGTAATTATTTTTTTTTATAAAACTAGGTAGAATGGTTCATTTCAACTAATTGATCACTGAATCCTTGTGCTATTACAGGAAACGTAATTCCTCGGACTTTTTCGTCGTTAAAAACCTACAACGGTTTTTCTACTCACCGAATGTTTTTTTGCAACGCTAGATTTAGCAATTGAACTGTCTGCGTTGCCTAAAGCGAGACGCTATTGAAAGTACTTAGCACGGTATGCTACCCTTCAAAAAAAATTGCTTGGTGAAAAAGACTTGAAATTGATTAGGAAGTTGCTTCTGTTTCCTGTCTGATTACTATTTGGTTTATGCTTTTCTAAAATTCTTTTTGTTCATTTTCCCGGACCACGCAAACACCAGTCAACTATAAATAACACTACACACGATTCACAATTCGTTCCTCCTACTCATAAGCCGCTGATTATCACTATGGGTCCGGGAATGTTGCTCGCATTTTCACTAGGAATTCTTTTATGTATTGCAGGTAAGCATCCCATCTTCCTAGTATTAATCGATGCTAGTTTCACAACGTCTCTAAGGATTTGTATCTATATTTAGTAGGGTTCTGTCTCAGAGGTCTGAAGATTTGGCCCCCTTCATTAGTTTCTTGTCTCATCTAAGATGTACATACAGCATTCAAACCGAAGCACTGAAAAGCGGTACTAATATGATAATTTAAAGAGAGAAATCCACCTGGACTCTGATGACCAAAATTGAAGAGTAAAACAATATTCGAACATGTCTGGTAATTGTTTTAATTTTTTTCGTGAATACTTCATATATCGACACAATCAGGTCTTCTTTTGCGTAAAACAATGTCTGCATGGCTGATCCGTTCAACGGCTGATCTGTTCAAAAAATCGTGATAATTGGTAATTGAGGAGTTGCTGATGCTCTGCACTGACCATGTTGATTTGCTACAATCATATTTTGTAAATTTACGGTGCGATTTGCCTTCATCCTACATTATAATGAGAATTATAATAACATTAACTAAGGACACTAAGAAAAAAAATGTTCTGTGAATACAGTTTCTTTCCCTTTTCATCTTTTTTTCTAATTTTGCATTATATTAAAGACCTTATTTTCAATCAGAGATTATTTTTCTTGTCTTATTATCGCAAGAATTTGCACAGCTCCTAAAATTGAGTTGTCAACTCGAGCCACATTATGGATTACTCTTAGCATGGGGCTTTCTTATTGACTAACTAGAGAGAATAACTATCCCAGCATGGTCATGCAATATCCAATCTTGTTTTGCAACATTTTTTTTTTGCAATATCTAGTCCAGCTTTGTTTTGAAGTGCTACGTATTTGTTATTTCCAGTAGTAATTTATTTCTATGCTCAGCCAAGGTTAAGAGACTTTCTCTTTGTTTTCTGACCCGATGGATACCAAGAGAAAACCTTGTTTTGCTCATGCTCGTTAATCCTTGACATACTATTTTGATCCACGAAGTAAAATATTTACTAAGTACCCAGTTGGCTTTAAAATTTGAAATTAAATATCAATCAATGCTATCTGCGAATAGCGATGTACAAGTACGTGATCGTCAACTCCATTCCTTCAGCGTATTTACGGCAGATATGGGAGGGACGCGTGGCTCCTGAAACTCACGATAAAATATAACATCAATGCTGAGGGGGTCGCGTCTAAACATTGGGAAAAATCTAGCAAAAAGACTATCTAAAAGGTATTTAAAAAGAAGAGAACTATTGAACTATAGAAATAACAGGATATGAAAGCTAGATCCATATATTTGAAACTATAAAATTCGCGTGGAATTTTCCTAACTGTTCTTTTAAACGCGTCCATTGAATCAATATTTCTAACTTCATTGTCAAGCTTGCTATAACGTTTGGCCCCAACATAGACAATGGACATCTCTACTGGTCTTGGGCATGGAATGTTAAAACAGAGTTTTTGACTGAGAATGTAACTCGTCTCACGTTTAACGAATACATCATGAAGATGGTGGGTGTGGCACCATAAAAACAGTTGTGCATGTGCTAAAAACAATAACCGCTGACAACAAGTGCGCCTAAGAGGCAACCAGTTTGCAGAATGCATGTATCTAAGACTCTTTCCCTTTTGTCCTTAGGAACATCCTTGGTAACTGCTCAAGGGAATTCACCAGATCCTCAAGACAAATCAGAACAAGAATCCGATTCAACCGCTGCCTCTGGAAGCCCAGACAATCTCGGTCTCGAATACTACACTTTACACAGATGGCACGTGGCGCCTCCCCCCGGAAAAAGATCAGCGATCGAGAGTGGCCTTGGATCACGGAAAAGGGGGGAAAACATGTGGAAACTAATAAACCGTCAGAGATTCAATGGGGACTACTGAGATGTTTGTGAAAAATCATCAAATTTTAAACACACCAAGAATCTGAAATTAAAAGACTTTGACAATTACAGAGACACCGAGCTAAGACTGCTGTAATATTTTAGTTAATAAGATAAATAAAGATGAGTTATACCGAACCCTGAAATATTTTGTTTGGTGTTTGGCGAGGTAATGGTAATTCTCAAAACCGTTAACAATACACCAACATACATTTTGACGATTTTACTTCTCTGTTCACTCCTTATTTTTTTTCGATTGAGAAGATATATCAAACACTCGAGACATTGTTTCATCGGCTATCCAAACACCTCAAATTTCGTCAAAGATACTTCGCTGCGTGTCGTATTTTCAACTCTCTTCTTGGTGTTTGGATATCCTGATGGAACACTGTCACTGGTGTTTGATATATTTTGTCATTATGTTGTTATTCGCCATGTGAGTTTTCGGGTGATTAGAGGTGATTAACTACATAATGTGTGGATTTTGCATTTCTTCCTAAACGCCTCTGGATTTACATAAACATGAACGTATTGAAAAAAAAAGACCGGTCACACCCCTTCCCACAGCAGTATAAAAATTATAACAACGCCAAAGTGAAATCGGCCTCCAATAATTTTAATTACAGCCTGCCTTTGCGATGAACTCAATTCTACTTTTTTAAATGAAACATTAAAGCATTCCACTAAACATTAGAAGCCCGAAACGTTTTGTAAAGTTCTACCGGTAATGACCATGACTGTCTGGAACCTTAGTTAGAGGGAAGCAATTCTATAACAACTTAAAATTGGGCAGTTTGGCAGGCTCATGGACATGTGATTTTCAGTCTTGCCTAACTAAGAACTGCTCGTTGATTAAATAAATAAACGACGTCTTACCTTAAGAACGGCAAATACTTGTTTCGCGATTTTACTCCCACTTTCTGCCGACAAAGATTCACTCTTTCTTCTAAATTTGTTTTAATGAACAGCGGGCGCTCTGTTCTTGAAGGAACCTATCTAATTTATTTTATTATGAATGTATTTTTTGTGTACTGAGTTCAGCCATAAAAAATAAGGGACAAAATTCATCTCCCGAATAACAGAGACAGCTTATTCAAATTATGCTCATATTTAATCTGAGCATTCAATATAAGAAGGTCGTGAATCAATGACACACAAACTGACTTATTCTGATAAATTGGTTTTAGCTCGTGTTTTCAATACTAAGAGAAATGTGAATACTGATTAGTACGAAAAAAACTGACTGATACTCTAAAAATGAGGCGATTTTCACCTGCAGAATCCATGAAAGAGTTCCTTGGAAGAAAACACAAAATCTTGGCGAAAATAAAACCATTCTTACCTAAATTTCAAGAATACGATTAACAACAGACCTCATCCCATCGCGATATCGGCCACTGACGGCATTTATAAATGGCAATATCGACTGTGCAGTTCAATGGAGTCCGCCGTCAAGTGAATGTTATTTATATATAATGTTTTCGTGGTCTGAAAATTAAACTAACAAACAGTCCACCAGAAAATATCACGAGACTTCCTTTTCAATTTGAAGTCACTTTTATTAAGGAAAGCGCCGCGTATTGCCACAATCCATCAAAATTATATTAATAACCTCTTCAGCTTCAGGTAACACAGAGTTTCTAATTGTGGCAAGACTTCGAACGTCAGTGAAACTGATTGATAAAAAAAGAGTTGAAAACGAAAAACCTACCACTATAGATATGTAGCGAAAGGAAACATCACATAGAGCTAGCCAATTTTGATCGTAAAAAACTATTACATATAACCAAGGTATACATCTGAAATCTCACGCAATCGAAAAAAATTGGTCCTAAGCCAATTGAAGTGATGATTACTACGACCTCCCTTTGAGTAAATATAGAAAGTATAATCTGGCAAATTGTGAAATTAAATCAATAAGTTCCGAATCTTGTATCTGGTTTGATTAATAGTATAATGAAAATCGGATCGATTTTAGCGAAATCAACTTAGTAGCGTGCGTCATTCTGGATTGGGAATTTAAATGGACAAATTTTGCGTTAGTTAGGTAATTACCGCAAAACTTTGATTCAAGTGTAAGCCAGGGTCACCATGCTATAAAACTCGGTATATAAGGCTCACATATTGATGACATCATGTTTAATAATATTCATATTGTGAGACTTTTCAATGCCAGAAAATATGAAAATGATTTAGATTTGCGCCCCCTATACTCGATCTAAGTTCAAAATAGTATTTTCACACTTTTTATTTTAATTCTTTATATTCTTAGAGTATATTGTTATCCCAGAAGATTAAGTCGATTACATTGTCTTGTTTGAACAGGGTCCATTATTTTCTGTTGAATTATCGCACGTTTTGTTGTCAGTACTCGTTTTCTCTGCCTTCAGTCCTTTCCCGTTTTTATTAATTTTGTCACAATTAAGAAAAATATCTTGTTTTATAATAGTTGTGGCTGTACATAACAGTAATATATGTAAGCAAAACTAATTAAGAAAACAAGACACCGACTCGGAACTTACAGTTTTAATTTAGTCAGTATATTCCTGGCTCTTGCTCCATTACTTGGCTTTAAGAGACGGTAATTTTATTCTATACCACGCTTTTACTCCAATATCGTTCCTTGAAAGTTTTCGTTCGGTGATGTTTCAACGTTGTTAACTTATTCTAGGTCTTAGCTATATAAAGGAATATAAACAGTAAACATGCTTAAATCCATTTTTCAAGACTTTTTCGGCACTGTAAGCGACAATTTCGCAATACTAGAATAATGAAGTTACAGCGTTGCCTAAAGGGAGACGCTTCCAAATTTGGAAGTATTCTTATACTATACGCTGTTCTTCCTAGTGAAAATGACTTTAAAATTAACAAGGGAAGTTTTCTTTATTTCCTCTTTGAATATTTGGTTAAAGTGTATCAACTTTGATCTGCATTTTCCCGGACCACGCAAACAGAACCAGATATAAATAATACTGAACTAAATCCATTCGACTACATAATCGCGTCACTTCTGCTCATAAGCCGGTGCTTGGAAGATATCACCATGAGTGTAAGACTTTTGATCACGCTAGCAATTGTTATCTGTCTTACAGGTAAGGATCATATCTAAAAAGCTTGTTTTTCGAATCTAGTTCCTTCTTCCCTCTTCTATGACATATTTTATCGTCTCAGTAATTTCTTTAGAGATTTGACTTTGTATTTAGCGGATGAAACATGTGTCCCGACGTTTATTTTCTTAACATTGGCCCGTATATTCATTCAGTCCAGTATTTGAAAGCCTCTCTGGCGACCCTTAACTTAGTTTACATTCCATCACCAGGCTTCACTGCTGCGTCATTTGCTGACGTGTACACGACATAAGTTATATTTTAAAATATCGAACATGGTTGCGCTGTTGATGTAAAGACGTGATGTTATACGCTCGGGTCACGCTTCTGACAATATACAAGTTTTTGTATTAATCGAAGTGAAAATGAAATCATGAATCACGCTTATACACGTAATCACAACATGATGTTTCTGTAATTACTAACTTAGTGCTGCAAGTTGCTGCAGAATGCACTTTGCACTGGATATGCATATGTTCATTGTTCTATGCAGTACTAAAATTGAAAAGCGTGATGACGTAATGATAATTTCAAATAACTATCTTAGGATTCAGTGGTACACATTCGAAGCTGTGTTTGACACTGATTCAAACGTTAAAACGCGTAGCTACTTATACAAAAATGTTTATAATTTATAGCTACTTATATCTTGGGTTACTGGAATAATTTCAGTTATTGCGTAGTTGTTGTATTTGTGCTTTGTGGAGCTGCTAAAAACGTTTTGAGTGACCTCACAAGTTCATCTGAGTTATTTTATGTTGTGACATACTGTTTTACTAAAATCGAAGTTATAATGTCATGATGATGATGATCGTACAATATCTAACTTAGTTGTCAGCCGACTGGCAATCGAGTTAATTTTAAGCCGAATTCCCTTTTTTACAGCCGAACGAAACTCGAAAAATTGATTTCGATTCATATTTTTCTTTGTATTATTTCACTGCTGTTATATTGACATTGCTATCGAACAGTTAAAAATACATTTATTCGTTCATATCATTTTCGAAATGCGAGTCAACAAGCACGGCGCACCATGAACTCAAATCATATCGGTAAACGAGTCAGAGGAATTCTTAGTATGTTCTCTTTGTTAAATGATGAAGATGTTGTGTCACAGAAGGTGCGACTTGAAAAACACGGCCAGTTTTAGCTTGTCCTTTCCCCTATGTACCCTAACTAGCCTTCGCCATTTTCGTTCGAAATTGATCGAAAATACTGATATTGCGTGATCAGGTGATAAAGCAAAATCTTGTTGCTTTACTGTAAGTTGTATTCCTGAAAATATTTTTCATTATCTTTAGTAGTTTCACAGTGATTTCCTTCGTTCCGACATGCTCTGAGTAAATGGTATAATGTTAACAAAAATAAATAAATAAATAATAAATTAATAAATTAATAAATAAATAAATATGGCTGACTTTATTCTTTTAAAGTCGTGATCACGCATGACCAAGATGTCATTCCTTCCGGGATATCAATAGAAATCAAACCTATCAAGCGAAGAAAAATCCCCAGCCTTGTTGTATTATGATGTAGCATCAAAAATCTCCTAAATGAATTTAAGTCTCTTGAAGTCTGCATGTAAAGAGAATTCATATTTTGAAATTGATATCCTCAGGAACATCGCTATCAGTCGATGCTCAAATACAATGGCCCCCAAGACCTGGAGACGCACCCAAGAATCCTCAGGAAGCAAGTCAGGACAAGGTGTATCTGTTTGAAATTAAACCATTAAAAGCGAAACTCGCTGGAAATTCAAGAGAGGAGGTAAACAGTAACCATGAAGCAAGGAAATTTATCCCGGGTAAACTGTGGAAACGAGGGAGTCGCCAGATTTTCGATGAGGACTGAACGGTTACGCGCAAGCAAAAGAGAAATCATGAAATATGGACACCCGTTGTAACTAGAGTTTAAAATGTTGGTAATGCATATTGAAAGAAGCTGTAATAATTGCTATGTTAGTGAATAAACAGCAACATCTTGCTCTGCAAAGGTAGTTCTTTTCCGATGCGAGTTTAAATTATAGTTGGCCGAGAGCTGGCCTGATGTAAAGTGACTGGGAACAGATGCAGTAGCATTGCATGCGAACTCCAGATGCAATAATAGCACTAATAACTAGAACTCGAGAAGAATGATACTAGATATAAACAGTTATAAGCAAGGCATGATTTCTAATCGGTCTGTTCCTTGTTTGCAACTTTACATCTTCACTTTTGCTATGTAGTGGAGGCGCGGTGACTCATGCCTTTTTTTTTTTGTTAGTGCCTGTCTCCGAATCGGGCAGACCGGTTCGAGCCCTGGCTGGGGATATTGTGTTGTGGTCTTGGGCAAGACACCTAACACTCACCGAGTGCCTCTCTCCAGCCAGGTGTACAAATGGGTACTGGCGAATTTAACGCTGGGGGTAACCCTGTAATGGACTAGCATCCCATCCAGAGGGGAGTAGAGATACTACTAGTCGCTTTATGTTACGGCCGAATGGGATAAGCTTTCGCCTGATGGGCAACTTGACCCTGATGGGCTCGTATGGAGACATTTTATAATTTCTATGAACGGAAGAAAGTCAGAAACAAACAATGATTACATTCATTCAAAGTTTCCTCAATAGCAAACACGAAAATAGACCAAATAAATGAAAAATCTGTTTATTTCATTAGGTTTTTTTTTTGTATTCTTACTGTATATGCACATTTCATCTGTGCCATGAGCATAATTATGTCAATGTTTTGCTATGTTGCTTTTGTCCTTCTAACGGTACAGGTTATCTTTCATCACTTCTTGCCAAGATTTTCATTCCAATTCCTGAATCTTAGAGTCCTCTACGGATTTTTATCCAGGGGAGAGGGGTACGGGGTGCTGGTCGTACCCTTAGGGTTTTAAAGCCCGTATTGGTGTCTCGTAGTGTGTTCAGCCTCTAGATCAGAGGTCCACGGTGCCTCTTATGGCATTGAGTCGAAAAAAAATGACAGGGGATTATGTACTGTATTAGAATTAAAAACAAGAAATGGCAAAGAACGTACGGATATTTTCATAATCTTGGAAAATCTGAGTCTGTTGTAGTTGCTCTTCAAGTCTTCATTGGCTAACCTTTACAATTCAATTTGAAACTTTTCTAGTTCCATTTCATTTCCCTTAGCTAGTGTATATATACGAAAAAATAATGATGGTGATTAAATCAAATCTTTTGATTTAAATGCTGGAATATAATTTTTTAGAAAAAAACTTAATTATCAGTTGTTACTTAAAATGTGAAGTTTACGAAAATATTAGTCATCTGTAAAAAAAATTATCTTATCAGGATTTGACCGTGGTTACCCAGGATCACTTTTAAACAGCTTTTTATCAGTCATTTCAATTCCATCTTCAGGAATTCAATTCTTTTTTCCACTCTGTTGCTGTTTAGTAGTTATCAAAATGGCTGTATGGTACAATAGGAGCTTTTGGCCCAGGAATGGAAATATTCCATATTGTTGTATACAGCATATTTCCAATAATTGTCGGAACCATGTCAACTTCGGGCTTTCTTTTGAAAACATTTAAATTTTTATATTGCTCTGGTACTCCTTTCCTTATATCTCGTAGTATATCTGCCCAGTTGTCCAGCGGTAGTTGAGGATAATCTCTGTGTTCGTTGTTTGTGGCCGTCACTGGTGTATATCGAACTACCTGACCACGAAATAGAATATCTGATGCTAAAATAACATATTTTTGACTTTCCCACCAGCTTATGGCCTCGTAGTCAAGTCTGTATGGTAAAAGATACTGAATCACATCGGTGTGAAAGGCATTGACAGCAGCGTCAAACGCGATTGTCGCCGGTAAAATTGGCGGGAGATTCCCGGCGGCTGTACGCGTTGAGCAACAAAGCGCGGGAACATAAGAGCCGTTTGGCACGAGCTTTCCACAACGACTACAGTAATTGCACAGACCTATCGCTGGCTCGTAACCTAAAAGAAAGTTTTCAAAAGCTTGAAGTGGATATTTTGTTCCTTTGCTGTAGCCGATGTCTTGTGTCATGTTTGACGTAAAAGAAAACTCGACATCGTCATCCATAAACACGAAGTACAGGTAATTCTTCTTCCTTTTCAAAGCCAGATAATAAAGAAAATTTCGTCCGGCACTCCATGAAGTGTTCTTTCCGTCGACGTAGATAACGCTGCTTAAATTTGCAGAGGAGTCCAAACACTCTTTTCCCCAGCTCAATACCAAAACATCTCTTATGGTGCGGCTTTCACGTTTTATAAACGATGAGAAATGTTCAGGCAGGCAACTCTGGGCTTGAACGAGATATACGATGCCTTTTCTTTTATGATTCGACGAACCGCGGGCAAATCCATCGTTATTTAACGTGTGAAGATTACTTGCGAAGGAAATAACTCGAACATGATAACAGACGACTAAAAATAATCCAAGAGCTGATAGCAAAAGTAAAGTAAAACTGGAGGGAGTATTAATATTCATTCATGTACCGTGTTCAGTCACTCGGTGGCCAATTCGTCTGATCTTCCTTTCTTCAAAGCTCTTAGGTATCCATAACGCTATTTCAATTTAAAACGGCTTTCAAAATTTCTCCAAAACAAAAACTTCACTGAAGTGTTGCAAACTGCGCCCCGACACCAGTAGCTTGTGGCACCAGCTCAGGGTGTTATTTTGTATTACAGCCACTGTAAAATAAATTACGGTATTTCATTTTTGTGAGAACACTGAAAACATATAAACTTCTTTAAACTTACTACAAACAAATAACCCAGGTCTAGGCTAGGTTTTAATCAGACCGTTACGGTTAAACCATCATGAGATTTCATTTCACAACTTAATACTTGAAGTGGCGCTGAAAAGTGTCACTAGTGTAAAATATTTAAGACGACAAGTCTGGTATTTTATGGTTTATGAAGTGGATACGGTTTGGTGGATTTTGTATACTGACACGTGCTCCCCCAGTTGAGAACGCCATTACTCCAAGAAATCAACAAAACACCAGTTTTACAATTTATTTACCACTTTAAAATACAATTAGTTCATTGTTTCGCGGTGTGAGATTTTAGATAATCAAAAATGGTGAAAAATCCAAATTATATCTATTCCATTTAGATTTGTTTCCCAACTGAAAAATGCGAATAATTTGCGTTTCACTGCTCGGTTCAATGATTCGATTTAATTTGAAATAAAGTTGTCAATATATTTCTCGATCATCGACAAAACAAATAAGTCCAATTCTGACATTTCATAAACTGGCATGGCTATATAGCAAAAAATGAACACTGAAATTTCCCTTTGTTATATTACGTCCAATTTTCGTCAATTTTCACATTTTCACACCTAAATAATGTCAGAAAGTAATACCTCACTCTTTGTTGTGTTTTACGTTTCAACGATTTGAGCCATCATCAACTCTACATTTTTTCCCATAATCACCCGTTCTTCTCATGGTCAGTTCTGTCAAAGCTTAACCGTCTTTCAAAGCTACCTTGGCCAAAGCCACTTTCAAGAATACCGCTTGAAGCCGCTTGATTACCCAAGCAATTCATTTGGTTTCGAGGACACGACTAGGGGAAGTAAAATGGAATGTCCACCATCGAGCACATGATGAAAATTCTTAATATTTCGACGTTTATAACCCGCCAACAATCACAAATTCTGATCCCACCTGTTGCCGTAAAAACACGCAAAAATATAAGTGACTCATATACCTTACAATAATTCTTCATTCCGTCAACAAAAACACACACAATATTAAAGAACAATCCCTTGGCACTCTCAAAATTATATGGAACATTTTCCGAAGAACAAGTGACAAGAGACAGGGTCATAAAAAACTGTTTGTTGCAGTGAGCGTCAAATTCAGAGAAAAAAGATAAATACATATGTGTGTTTAGAGGTAGCTAGTTATCATTCAGACAAAAGGAAAACGCAAGTGTAGAACACACTGTTTGCTCTAAGAGGATTGTTTCATTTTCTTTTACTAGAATAATCGCTTTTACTCTTAAAAAGCCTTCTAAGAGGATAAAGGCACATTGAAATACAATACTGTGAACAGAAAACAAAAATTCAAGTCATCATAAAAGTCAGTGTCTACTGTGATGCTTACAATTTTCAATATACTTTTACAGTACTACTGGATATATCAGCTTACTTGCATTCCACAAGACCAAAGGTAATCCGTGAGGGGTTGCGCTCCCACTTTTTTTTCCTTTCTTTTTTTTTCTTTTTCCATGTGCCCAGAGAAACCAAGAATGTGTCTGTGTCGACAAAACATCCAGGGTTGCTGTGACACACATCAGGAGTTTTTATTCGCCTGCTATAGAGAAAAGCCCGATACCACTAAGTTCTTTGTCATAGATTCTCGGATAAAACCGAAAACCGACAAACGATCATCGACCGAAGTGTTTCGAAAGTATCCGAATCGAAAAGTTTACCGAACCGGAGCAGAAGCGAGACAGGGTTGTCTAGCATTGGAATTATCTCACACTCCACGCTGTTTGTTCCTCGTTCATTTTTTAAGCACGAAAAAAAAGCTAGTAAGTATTTTTTATCCAATATACAATTGAGAGTCACCGAACAATGGAAAGAAACATTGTTGCCAGTTATGTTGATTTTGATGTCCTATAACAATAAAATGCGCGCGCGTGGCAAAAAGGACAAACCACAACAACCCTCAAGTTCTTATTTTATCTGAAGAACGTCTCAAATAAATCGAAACTGTCTTAAGTGCTAGTCCGCGATAACTGGGCCCTTTTTATCCAAGCTTTAGTACTTACCTTTAGAAGTCTTCGCGATCCAGTCTTCCAGGTGGGCTCCAGTTGCTCAGCTGGATGTGAAGTCTACCAGCGCCTATAATTTGTAAAAGATCTAACCTTCCTGCGCTGCAAAGTGCAAATCAAGCGGATTCCTTGAAGAGACTCGTTTCACGTGGCAGTGCTAGCAATGAAACTCATGTGCATATCTGGTTGTTAACGCCACCTGTAAGCCTGTGCAAACCTCTCAGGAAATTGTAACTAGCTATCGGGTTGTGCAAGCTGTCTACTCACTCCGGCTCTAAATAGATAAAGATGTTCTTCAAAGGCGACCTATTTTAGGCTAAAAATTTATAAGCGAGTTAATTAAGGTGTGTGCTTTGTCCCAGATACCCCCTATACTAGAGTTCGTACCGGCTAACATAATATCCGCTGCTAGAAAACCGAGAGCTTAACGCGACAGGCGACAGGAGACAGGAGCGTCTTCTTCTTCATATGCAATTGAATTAACTAATTCAAGTTGGCCGCCAATTGCCTGACTGCACGTGCTCGACCAAAACAAGGAACGTGATTGGTCCAAGTTACGGCAGCCGCACGGGATATTTCACTCTTCTAGTGAATTGCTTGTACGCTAAACAACAAAAATCAAGTAGAAAAACGTTAAGTTGCCAAGCAAGAACATTTTATAGTTCCATATGATATTATACTGTTCCCTGCCAAAAAAAGCTGTGGACATCTCTCTCTAAATATATATTTTTATTTGATTTTTAAATTATGGGTATTCGAGATGAGCAAAAAAAAGATTTGATAGTGGGATAGTGGAGTGGGGACAAAATTAACACTCTACTAGAATATCCTGCCCTACAAACTGTCATGTTAGGAAATGACGTGTTCATAAGGTTTCTTATGGCGCAATAAACTGTAATAACGGTCTGGATAATGTTAGCTTAAAAATGACAAACAGCCAAGATTTACGTTGACAAATGACAAACCACAAATTTTGACTGTTAGCTGTAGCATGCTCGGAAATTATAGATGGCAAACGGCCAAAATTTTATTGACAGCTGTTCTGACTTCAGTTTACTTACTGGAAACGGGCGAAAGGCCAACATTTTTAACTTATAACCCATAACAAACGTTTCGCAATCAGCTAACAGCGTAATTTACACCCGGCTAGATCTATTCAAAGAGGGCGCAGTTTAAACCATTATCTGTTTCCAAATTTGATGTTTACCGTTTAGATTTATTTCCATTATCATCATCTTATATTTATTTTCTGTTCTCCTGTCCACTCGATCTCCTGTTTGGCAAACAGTGATGATTGGTTGACAGAAATGAGGTACGCTGGAACGTTAACGCGCATGCTCGGTGCAGACCGTTTCGCAAACATTGAAATGTTTGCCTGCCTCTTATGAATCATTATTTATTTATTTTAGATATAAACAGGATTTTCCTCTGTCACTTTAAACTTCTGCCCCGCAGGGTTTCTCCTTGTTTCGTACGAGATCATCGTTGTTTTTGTCTCTGGAATTTTCTAAGTTTTCTGAACTTTCGATTGTCGACGCATTTTTAAAACAGTCAAAGTTAGTGAAAAAAATTATTTAACCCGACGATCTCAGTACGCGCGAATTTTGGCTTCGAAATGTTAATTATTTGCAAAGATTTGAATTGAGTTGGAGTAGGTTATTAGATATTATTTGTTTGAAAGCAATTTCCACATTCTGATGTTGTAGTCTTCTTTTTAACCCCCAGCATGTGACCTACTTTCCCCTTTAAGCTCATTCGAACAACGACCATCCATTTACATGTCTTTAGAAATAAGAAAACAGTTTACATACGTCTCTAAGCACCTCAATGGAAACACCTGTCGGAAACCTTATTGCGCATGCGTCAATTCATACAAAACTAGTCCTCTTCACAAACGGAAACCAATTTTATTCTTGGCTTTTTTTATCAACGATATTTCAAACATTTAAACGAGAATTTTGATGAATATGTTCTAAGAAAAACATTGTAAATGCTACTGAATTAAACAGGCTTTTCGTGTGTCAACTATTAATAATAAATGAATCTAATCGCCATGGCATACACGAAGGATACGAAATTGAAACAAATTTGCATTTTCGCAGCGCTTGTCAAATATTCCGAGCGAGGAAAGGTTTCGAAGCTTTGCGACAGCGAGCGACGGTACGCGGTAACGATCGAAAAGATAATCATTTATTGGAGATCGTCGTTTATTATACAGCATAGAGAAGGATTTCTAGTGTACGTTTCATTCACAACAATGAGGGTTCTTTCACGGCCCGCGTCCATGTACGTTATGTTTTCTGTTATTTTTCTAAGCCATGTTGATGAAGTAACGAGCGCGAACGCGACGACCAATACAACCGGTGAGTCGATCTCCATTTAACGTGTTTTAGTTTCGATTCAACGTTGTTGCTGACGAATATTAGAGATACATATTCACTGCACGTTTGAAAACAAAGAGCTTAAAATCGTCATGATAAACGGTGGTTTAAAATGTGTATTTTTAGTATTCACCCGAAGGAATATTTGTCTCCTGATTATTGACTTGCTTTAAAATCGTTTTTCTTTTTGCGCAATGTACAGTAACAGATCTTGCTAATTTAAGCGTACTAAGTTCTTTAAAAAAATTGATATGCGTTTCTCAAAAAAATGAAGTCTATTTTTCATTAATAGCTATAACTTATCGCTAGAAAAGTTTTCCATGTTTATTTTTCCAATGGCCGACGACTGACTTCTACAGCGGCAGTAGATTTTTGACATTTGGATAATATCACGTTCGGTTAAAAGTGGATTGATACAAGTTCGGTTAACAAACCACTCGGCTGCATTCGCTTAGCGCTCTCGCGATGATAGGAAACTTGCTCAAAGTCTCTAGAAATGTGTAGGTCTTGTTTTAAATAATTAATATCTGTGCGGAGATAGAATATTCTTCAAGGAAACTGTAAAAGGAAAAGGAAATGAAAATTTTTAATACTATCTCAATTACCTTGGATGACTGGTGATTTCTTCGGCTCTTTCCTGATAGTTCAAAATTACCGTTCACGTTAGCTTACAAATTGTGGCAACTTGTGAAAGTTTTACATAATAGACGCAATTACTAATTCTCTTCGACTCGTACAATTTTAAACACGTTTTTGATAAAAGCCAGGATGAAGCGTCAATATGCGGTCAACAGTCATTGACCAGAGGCTTTCTTCAGGCAAAAACACAAACCCGAAAAAACTGAAATTGATAAAACCACTGTTGCGGCCGCAAATGACCCATGGAATTCTTGTTTCAGTGAAAGAAATTAAAAATATCTTGATCTATCTAATCCAAATTGAAAGGCATTAAATGATCCCGTTTAGAAAAATAGCTAAGACGTTTTTTTTATTTTTTGAACAGAAGGAAGTTCGGAATTCTGTATATTTGCATAGCTTTTCACGAAAATAAATAACTTCTAGGCGGAGAATTGTCATAAGAACATCTATGTTGTAACACTAAGAAACGAGTAAAACTTGTACTAAAGATAACAACAAAATCGATGATATTTTACAGAGGAAACCCATTTCCAGAAATTTTGTACGATTATTTTTGAAAGACTTTAATTTCTGTGCATGTGCCATGTTTCGACATGTTTTAGGGGAATCGCTGTTATTCTCGTCTTTTGCTCCTGAAGTTTAAAATACTATAGTTGTGTTACGTAAAAGAAAGGCAGCATCCAATGAAACTAAGTGCATGATTAAGTCAAAAAAAATTATCTATATTCTGGAAAGGAGAAGAATTATAGTCTGAAATACGAAGAACGTGACCCGGAATATAACTGAATGCATATTGAGTAGTATTGCTGGTAATTTTAGCTAGATCAGTCGATCGACACGTCCAACAATCGAGATTAAAAACACGAACGGTATTGATATCTGTTTTATTTGCGGCAGCAGGGCAATAATAATAAGGTTTTTTTGTTTTCTAATTCTTCCTGCTCTACAATGCAAGTAACATGGCCTCTAACATCTTTCTCACTTAGCTCTTAGTTCATTATATATGTCACTTAGGTTATGTTATTTTCAAGTCATTTAGCTTGAAAACTATAACGACAATCTAGGAATCCTGGTAGTTTGTATCTTTTCTACATCTTAACTAAATCTTTCTAGAATATAAAAGCGTTTCAGATTCTCAGGTTAAATCTTCAATCACGTGATATTATTTAGCAATGTCCCTCCTGTAAAATCGCAGGCTCAAACATTTACCACAGATTACAATAGACCAATTTCGATATATTGAAATTCAGCCTTAAACAAGAGACCTTAGCACGAGGCTCTGGGGAATAAACCCCACAAACTCTGTAGTTATTCCCCAGAGCCTCGTGCTGAGGTCTTAGGCTGAATTTTAATATATCGAAATCGGTCTATTTCATTACAAGAAACGTGAAGGTGATTCAGAACAGTGTGCAGCCCTTTCCAAGACGCAGACGTGTATGGATCATTATAACCACTCTTTATCAGTTGATACTACAATCCATGGGATTCAGAGCCACCTTAACTTTTCCAAAATTGTACATAATTTCTGATTTTATACTTTGCCAAAAGTTCCATCAAATTCGATTTAAAAGGGGTGTTAGTATTAAAAGGTAATACAAGGTTGTGTTTTTAGCATGTCAAACTGATGCTATGGTAACAGCGTGTTTGTGTTCATCGGGCAGTTTGTTGACATCATGATTGTAGTATCAACTGATAAAGACTGGCAATGATGACCCATCAAAAATCTATGTTTTGTAGAGTGATGGAAACAGTTTTGATCCACCTTGCATTGTATTAGAACAGCAGGCTGAATTGAAATTACCATACGATTAAGAATCTTGCAAAAATCCTCGAGGATTCTTCTAACATCCTGCATCCTGCATCCTCGAGATCCTTGGCTCAAAAAATCTTTCTGAAAGCCATTTTAAGATCTTCCCAATTGAAGGGTCCTTGAAACATATTTGACAGGTCCTTTAAAGGTCTTATAAAGAATCTTTGGGGTTCAAGGACTTTACGACTGACTTAAACAGAGGAAACGCCTTATCTCTAGTTAATACCATATTTCCATATTTTCCATATTTCCATACTTCTAAGCACCAAAAAGGCTCTATGGTGGCAAATATCTCCACGGGCATATTGTGACCTGATTTGTAATTACAAATTGGGGCCTTGACATAGTTTATGATAGATTATGAAGAAAAAGCTTATCCACAGCTGTCCAACTTCAGCACGAGATATAAACCCACCTACTCTTTCTTTATAAGAATATTGAGGCTGAATTTTGCGAAATTTTAGGAATATTTTTGAAATAAACCCGAGGCTGAGATTTTTTTATAAGAATATAATTTTGTGTGTTGAAAATATTCAATAACAACACAATCAGTATTTTATAGCTGAACCGTATAAAGTTCTTCCCTTCTGTAAACAGCAAAACTAAAGACATAGGACTTTTCTGAAACTCTATACAGACACCGAAAACTTTGAAAACAGAAAAGTAAAAAACAAGTTAAAAAAGCTTTAATCTAAGAATATTCAAAAGAATATTCTTAACTTAAAATCGCCAGAAAAAATAAAAATATTCAGTCGCGACCGGAAAACAATATTATTTTAAAAAGAATGTATACGATGATTGCGTATTGTTATTGCAGCCTGCCAGAAACAGGTGAACAACAGATGTCCACTCTCACTGAAGATAGACTGGTGGGAGATACCTCCCTATATATACAAAGATGAAAATGGCGTGGTTAGCGGGATTTTTCCAAGCGTCTTGAAAAGACTCGTGTCGGAATGCTGCGACCGCGACCCCTCGTCGACTATAAACCAGGACGACAAAAACATCACAGAATGCGTGAAACTCAACTTCAGTGAAACGGCTTCCAATGACTCCGAGGTGGTGAAGAAAAACATCAACACGAATGGTATGCCGCGTCATACAATTTTTTTTTTTTTTTTGATTGAGTTGCTTTATTTACTCTTTCCTGACTGGTAACACTCATAATGACTCCATCAACATTTACATGAATGGTACGCTACGACATGCGCGTGCCCTTGGATTGCGACGTTATTTACTTTTCTCTGACTGGTAAAACAATGGGCTCATAATGACATCCATATACTTCAGAGTGCGTGCCTTCAAAAAAGTTGTAATTTGTCCCAGCTTTTTTCCTTTAAACAATCCTAGTTTTTTAATTTATAATTGCCCCCTCAATGTTTTCCACACATTCAGGTACTCTGATTTAAATAGATTTTCTCTCAAGAAATGATTTACTAATTCCTTTCAGATGCCATGATTTCCATGCTGAAATAATCAGAGACCAAATATTTCGCGCTGATCGCATGACTCGATCGCAGTCATACAACACGTTTTTTTAACTTGCGTCGATGCAGTTTTCTGCAGTTCTTTGCAAACTGTTAAAAATCCATTCTCGTTACATCGACAGGCACCGTTATGAGCATGCCCATTTATGGAGATATGAAGGACGTGACGTTTCAGAGCCATCCGTTCTACCCAGTGGTCGAGTCCCCTGGTGTCGTGTTCATCATAAAGAAAGAAGATTCATCCAGTGCCGCCCAAGCTGTCATGGAGGCTGTCTTCCAGGGATGGCCTGTTCTTCTGCTCACGCTTATCATGGCCGCACTTTCCGGAATAGTAGTCTGGGCACTGGTTAGTAAAAACGTCCTTGAAACTTGCTTCGTTCTTTTAGACAATTAGATTATGAGCTCGAGATTTCGATCGCGCGGTAGTTGACGAGGGCTCAGCCCGAGTTTACTATCACGCATAGAAATCGAAAGCGAATAATCTAATTCTTCAAGCAAAAGATCTACTAGTCGTTAAAAACTTTATCTAAATCCTCTTTATAGACACTTCGAAAACGGAAAGAAGTAGACGTCGTTATGTTAAACAAGGGCGCACTCAATATCTTGTATTGAATGGATAGTGAGTAGGGTAGCAAATCAGAGAACGGCATTCGTGATAGAACGGCAGTAGATTCATACTAATACTTGTTATTCCTGTTAAGCTGCTTAGTATCATTTGAAGCAATTCTGTCGTTCTAGCTTGTGTATATTTCTTTCTGCACTCGAAGACAATTGTAGGAAATTTCCAGGGCAACAACAAAAACTACTTGCCACAAAATGTATTTTGTCCGAATTTTCTCCCCCACTGAGAAATTATGACAATTGTTTGTTTCTGTGTTGCTGTTTGTTCTTTCCTTGACTTGTATCAGGTGTAATCATGATCAAGTATGTTAATTAAGAAGATTTTCAACTGTTTCCTTAGGATACCTATTGGAACCCAGAAGAATTTCCTCGTTCTTTCTTCAAGGGAACATGGGAAGGCTTCTGGTGGGCCTTCGTTTCCATGACTACTGTTGGGTAAGAAAATGATAGTACTTGATTTTCATTTCAATGCATACATAACCAATCTCTTTCCCTTTACTTTCCTCGCCCCACCCCTTCCTGACCAATTGAGGGAAAAGACCATGGGAACAAGGTTGGTACATAACCTTAGTGTTGGCTCTTCCTTCAGTCTAATTCTGGACACTTAATGTATGCACATTTTACTCAGTTTTAACACCACTGTTCTTTACTCTTTAGTTACGGAGACCGCGCGCCAAGATCAGTGCTGGCGCGTACGTTTGCGTTCATCTGGGTTCTTATTGGTCTCGTGATCATATCGATCTTCACCGCCACAGTTACCACGTCCCTGACTGCTATATCACTAAGCAACGACATCAAGCTGTACGGATCAGACGTAAGTCGCCTATAAACGCCTGCTAATAAAGAGATTTTGGTGTCAATTTCGAGAGTTACCATCCGTTTCCGGTAGATAAACCAGTTATTACTCACAAGAGTGATAAAATCAAGCAGTACCAAAGTTTAATTAAAGTTAATTGTGAATGGTTACCAATGGGGTTCCGGTTCAAGACTGAACCTCTAAACAGCATAATAAACAGTACCACATGAAAGTTCTGCTCAATAGCTTTCATCTGAATGGTCACACACTAGGGTTTCATCCACACACCTAAAAGTTAGAACCACCTTGTACAGTACCACATGAAATTAAAGTACTTCTCAATAGCTTTCATTTGACTGGTCAAACACTAGACTCAAGAGTTATAATCAAGCTGGTCCATGACAAGATAATTCTTATGTGATATTTCCTTCTGGCAACCAAATACTGTGACTTCTGAATAACAGCGGACATGGTAAGGAAAAGGTCAAGAAAATCAAACGAAATAATCAACTTAATCATTTACCTTTACTACCTTTTTATAAATTGTTTCTCTTAGTTGAATTCTATGTGTTGTTAGGTTGTTGCCTTGAAAAACACAGAAGAACAAAGACTTGGAGTAAGAAACAACGCAAAAGTGACAGGTTGGTTAATACGAGGTCTTATCGTTGTTATTATCGTTCGATTCAAATTAACTTTGGAAAAATATTAGAGAAAAAAGTTGAATTTACCAGGATATTCTTGATTTTATTGTAGAAAAGAATGCAGTTAGGGACCTCAAAGACGCAGTGATTAAGCAGGATCCAAAAATAACAGGCGCTCTGCTGGACAGTTATGTCGCGGGCTACTGGGCAAAAGTCGCCTCAGAACCCGTACTCAAGAATCCAGATCTCCGCGTGGGAACTGTGCTCGATCATCAGTTTGCTTACGGCTTCGTCATCGCTGGTATTTTGAATAATGAGGCCACAGAAAAATGTATGAGGAAGAAACTGAACAGCATGGAAACCGACATTACCAAGATAATCCAGGAGAAGGCAGAAACCATGGAGGTAAATAACTTTCCTTGTTGACTTCTTACTTGACTAAGCCCCCTCCCCCCCCTCCCGCCCTCTCCCAGTACCTTCCCTTGTAGTCTTGATGACATTTTCTTAGTTTGCTTGCACAAATAACTGAGTAAGGCACGGACTGTAATTTTTCAAAGGAGAGGGGCGTGGGCAAAAACTGCTGACAGTGAAGGGGAGCCATGGAGAAAAAGAATGGAACATGAGCACTCTATGCTTGACTTCTTACATAAACTCTTTCACTTGACCACAAAAAAGATCATGGACTCACTGCCTGTTTTGTGAATTAATTATCTTTCAGGAACCTGGGGAGAGCGCGGCCGTGGAGAAAACGAATAATTTGTTCGATGCAGAGTCTCCGATGTTCCGAAAGGCGATCTACACATGCATTGGGCTGGTGGCTGTCCTGACCATCTGTGGGCTCATTTGGGAGTTTGCTTACTGGAGACCTCGTCAACCTAAAGAAGCCAAAACTGGTGAGTCGCTGGCATAGATATATCCTAGGGGAGTATTTTAAGATCCCCTAGGGTACGTTATATCTCTCTCTACCCTCTCCCCCCCCCCACCCCAATAATCCTGCCCTACAACATCACTGTAGTAGATAGAGGAAGTTACAGACGTTAGGTGGGAAAGAAATAAATCACTCCCTTAGTCTGTCGGTTAGTCGAAAAGTCGTGAAATTTTTGCTTTGATCTTTATACTGTCTTGTTCTTTTCCACATCAGAAGTTGAACGGATTGTGACACCAGAGACCTCTTACGAGAACCTGGTTGCTATGCAATGCGCTGAGATCGAGGAGGCCATGATGAACGAAGTTCAGCGATTCTACATCGCCTGGAATAAGAAACTGGAAGATCTGAAACGTAAAAACACCGGCGGGCAGATGAGCCCCAATGATGTGAATGTGATGGGAATGGGTGTGAGTGGTGGAGATATGAGAAGCATGTAATTTTCACGTGATTTTCCCGTGCTGTTTTGACTCTGTCAGAGGGTTTAGCATCTGTTTCACTATCAATTCTAAATTTAATCCAAAAGCATAGTTTGTTAATTTGTGACATGTCGAGTGTAGGACTTCTGTCGGAGTAAATACCAACCTTTATTTAGTAACCCTTAATTGTCGATAACTCTTCAGCGTTATCTCGTCAGCTGAGAGCTCCCCAAAGTAGTTACTGAGTAAGTTCTTTTATTTATAAGTTACAGCGATTCTCAATACTAGCTACCCAATGACAAAGTCTTTCCACGTGAGATTATTTAATTTTTTAAGTCCCCTTTTTCCATAATTTATTTGATGGCTAAAATGTGTTTAACAAGCATTGCAATCTATTTAATCTATTTGGCTTTTCAGCAGGTTTTGAAAGGCATTGAAAAATATATTTTATAGCCTAAAATATGCAGCAATACTTTAACCAATGTTGAACTGATGTTAAATCCTTTTCACAGCAGCATTTATACAGTAGCTCGCGTCTTGTTAATAGGAGTGATTAGATAGTTTACAGCCTTCACTCAATTTACGTAGTGTTTTCCGCCGCCATTTTTTCGCATTTCTACCATTTGTCTATGTCCTCCTATCCTCGTTTATCCTCGAAGTTCGTGAACACGAGGCAGCGGGACAGCAGCAAATGGACTTCACAGAACGTTCGTTATTATTTTGCTGTATCCCTTGTAGCTGTGATTCCATTACACCAACTTTCAGTCTCTAATATTTGCAATCTTATATATTGCCCAAGCACTGGTGCCTGGGCACTGGTACAAAGTGGCATTTCGGCCATACACGGTGTTCTCCAAAGATGGCCATTTAGTGTCCGGATAAAAGTTCTAGACCTTGAACCCAGGCATGGACACCGTGTCCGAAGTCTAGTTTGAGTACCTGAAAAAAAGGTGTGTCCACATTAGTGCCCAGCAAGAAACGTGTTCGGGCACTGTACTCGGTTACCAGTGTCCATTTGGAGCCAAAACATTTCAGTGCAATTGCGTAACTGGGTAAGGCGTATTATTATAACTTTTTATGTATTTGTTCCAGAGCGGCCTCTATTTTAGAAATAGTCATGCTTAATTACAAATTACATAGTGTAGATTAGAACACATGCATAATGTTGCAAGTTGTTTTACATTGTCAAATCATAACACTGAACGACACTGGTGATAATTCCCTTGTAGGTGTGGCCTCGGGGTATTTAATTGAATGGGCTTCGCGTAAACACATTGGATGGTTGAATACCCTCAAATGTTAGAAGAAAAGTTTTTCGATGTGATCTTTAGAAAAATTCATATGTTTTGGAGCGTTTAGAGACGAGATGAAGGGAACAAATATTTCAATTTAGCCTAGTTTACCAAAATAAAGTGAAATTGCGCTTTTATAAAAAGTAGATAAACATAGAATTAAACTTGATTAAGGAGGACACTTTGGTTTCAAAAAAAACTTGAAGTGGCTCCTTTTGTAGAGCAACAAGCAAAGGGCTGGAAGCCTGTAGTCTGAGGAAAACAAAGCTTTCCTCTTTGAGTAAACTTACGTTATTGACTAATTATTTCTACTTATGCATTGCTTTAGATTGTACATTGTGTAAATTCCAACGCTTTTACCCCTGAAAGTAAATTATAACGATAAAAAACTATGAACAAATAATGTGAACAACTGTGTTGCAACACCTTTTCTATTGCTAAGGTCTTATCGGACCCACATTGCACATAGTAATTTTCTTAGAAGATGCAAATTAAAATGTTTGATAACCATTTATGTTACGCCATTCGATGCTTGACAAATTCTTTTGTTATTGCATTAAACGAACCTCGAGTACGTGTGGAACACGCGTGGGAACGCGAAAACGTGAGAGCTTGAAAACCTATCCTAGAGCTTCCGGACCAGAAGCGCTTGCCCCGCATCATGCGCGGAAAGAGTGAAAAATAAGATTCAAAGACGATGTTTTAAGCGCTCGCCCTGCATGCCCAAAACGAAAGAAAAATTGCGAGACAATTGACCATTTTGCAAATAAATATATGAAATATCATATATTTAAACTGCGAAGAACGATATGAATTTATGATTGATCATCGCATACACACAACTTAAGCAGTTGTGAAATTAAAGCCTGAAAAAAAAATTCAGGCCTCAACGGAATTCGTACCCATGACCCGCTCTGCGATACCGGTGCAGTGACTATCAAGCCAACTGGGAGCTGGTAGAAGGTGATGGATACAAATGAATATATAAAAGATTATCTATGATTAAGTTGTGTGCATGACTGCGATGATCAATCTCAAATTCATGGCCATTTTACAGTTGACTGCTCAGTGACCTGGCCTCTGAATAGCAACGAGGCTGAAGGTGACACAGACACAGACCTCCTTGCTTTTGTTGTGTAAATCAAGTTGTTCTTATGATAGTTTGCATTTTTAAATGCGAAAAGCAGAGAAGTTTGTATCAAAACAAGGTCACTTCCAACCTCGCTTGCAATCACAGGCCAGGTTACTGAGCACACAACTGTAACATAGCTGAGTAAAGTCCGTAGAAACAAGATGCCAGACTCCCGATTGGTATAGTGTACTTCTTGGTACATATGTATGCATCAAAACAATTACATCCTTCATTTTCCTTCGATAAACCTTCAAAATCCTATTATTTATACCTTCTCTTTATTTCCGTTCCAGAAACCTTGTACAAGCATCAGAACTGGCCTCTCTAGTCCTCAAGTCTAACTTTAATGTTATCTTCAAGGGTGATCAAGATCCGAATTATTTTCATATTAATAAAAAATCATTCATACACGTCAGGAGAGTTACGTAAATTATCAACAGATAACATGATATAGCCAACACGTTTTTCCAACTGCTTTAATGAAATAAACGAATGGAAAACAGTATAGAAAATCCGAGTGTTGTTGGTATCAAGGCTTCAGTAAGCGCACGTTTCTTAAACTCGATTGGATAAACAAATTGCTATCCATATTTTTCTCGAAATAATTCCTTTCCACAACAACATTATTGCTTCAAAGCCAAACTTTAATACCAATTATACCCAGGCCCCGCCTTTTCGTCACTGAAAACGTGGTTGTGGAAATCCTGGGTACAAGAATTAGAAACCACTGACGACAAAACGTTCTGAATCGTTACTTAAATAGCCTTTTAACAACAACTATACTTGAGTATTTGACAAAGGAGATATAAAATAGTAAAAGTGAAAAACAACAAAGGTACGTTGAAAATGGAACATTTTCCAGTCTGCAAATCGCTTCCATGACCTGCTTTGTCTGGGGCCTGAATACTGTCCAGGAATAATTAGATCATTTTGTGGAATTTCTATCCTACTACGATACAGTAGGACGTGTTTTAACATATTACAATCACCCAAGAAATACTCTAAATCTCGAGTAATCAGCCCCCCAAAAAAGGACAATTATCCTTACAATATCCATATTTATTATATGGCTAACGCCGAGAGTGGAACATTAAGAACCAAAATCTGCGTTGTGATTGGTTACTCAAGCGGGAAGGATGGCGTTATCCAGTTCACTCGGAATTATTCTGTTTCTTGCAAAAAAATGGTGTTTGTACAACATAAAACAATTTAGCAGCCAGGTTTTGAGAGCAAAGATCATAATCTTGGGGACAAATACCTTGAAGAATATCCAAGTTACTATTGGGAACATTGACAGAAATGTGTAAAGTAGAATTCATGAATAAGCGCCACACCCTTAACAATAACGCAGCATTTATTAGATACGAATAAAGCGCACATTAAAAAGCTCTCGAGTAAGGTACTCTTAGAAATATTATCAAGGCCAAAAAGGCCATAGGTTGAGTTGTCTACCTAAATAAAAACATTTTTCGGCTGAAAATTCACCGGCCCAGTGCATATGAAAACGGCGAAACCTATCGATCTCGTCTGCTTACATTTTGTATCAAATCGTTTGGTAAATGCCATGATTTCAACAATATAACTATACTTTAACGACCTTCGAAATATTGCAATATTAACTTCTATACTACTATCTTTTGTTATGGTATACTTCAATCGCTAAGAAAATACAATATTTTACAAACTGTTCTTCGTATAGAATACTTCTCTTTTGTTTAAGTTACTTGGTTTACGTTTGGTAATACATTACATGAATTTTTACTCCGTGAATGATGCAGGTAGATTAAAAAATAAAAATGTTCTCTTCATCACGTGTTGCTAGGTGGCACAGATGTGAAAAACCACTCGCTAAATTTCCGAAGCTGATGCGAGGCCGTCCGAAGATCTTCTTGTAGTTTTTTGTTTTCTTTCTGGAGTCTTCGTAATTCGGAATCGAGGCGTTGCTTGTCTTCTCCCTCCTGTGCACAAAAAAAAACAATAAATTGTAATCAACGACATTTAGAGAGCTTGTGAAATTTTTCGCTCTTTGGGCGTAATATTCGAAGATAAATAAGTTTACAAAAACAGCAACATTTTTGGGTGGCAAAAGTGCTGATGAGCTCACAAATTCTTTGAAAATATTTTGAGTTTTTAACCCGCGCCTATTCAATACATCGGGCTCAAATTCCTTGAGACATTTAATCGTACCACTCTCTTTCAATATTTAGAACTACTGTTCTTGTAGCTCCAACAGAAACTGTATCGCTTAGACTCATACGATTTTCCCGCAGGAATGTGAAATGAAAACCGTGACTCCAACACACCTTCATCAAAGCGTTAGACACAATGGCAAGCTTCATTTCAAGTTCAGCTTCCTTTCCGATGCTCCCCCTTGTGAGCAAACTGAAATTAACAACACTGATACATGAACACCTAGGATTTTACTGGTATTGAAAGATGAAGGCTAATATTGTTTCGATAATACACAAGACTGTCCTTAAAGATGGGACAGTTTTCTAGCGAGTAAGCAAAGTCCACACGCGACAAACCAATCAGAACTGCCCTGGAAACAAAGCACGTGACATGTACAAGAGCAGGAAATGTCGCGTGTACCAAATCCTGATTGGGGTTTGGTCGGGTACTTGATTGGTGGAGAGAATTGACATCTTTACACTGACTGATTAGCGTGTACACGTCAGGTTTTCAGCTGGTTGTGCAGGTCAACCAAAGAACAAGAGTCAGTGATACGCAAACTTAAGACAAAAGTCTTTATTGAACACTCAACTAAATAACTGAATAACTGGTAAAGGCACGGATCAATGCCCTTCTAGAAAATACAACCATTTTGTTTACAAGCATTAAAGCTAGACTACACCGTGAAACAACGACCACGAAGTCAAACAATATTCTTTCTGTTTCGTAGCAAGCAAGACTTACCTTTCACCAGAATTGCTTTTCGAACTCTGCAAAAGGGCAAAACAAGTAAACAACAAAGTCAATGTTACTATTTTTAGAAAAAAATTAAATTGCAATAACTCTTTCAATTTGTCGTTATTGTGAGCGACCAATGAATTCACAAAAAATTAGTTGTGCATGACTTAGGAATATTTAAAGCAATGAATAAGGACTTCTTGACTTCTGAAGTGATGCGATTTGCTTATCTTTGACGCTTATGGCGAATAAGTGGGCGATATTTGGTTGTACAGAATCAATTGCACTTTTAGGAGGGTAAAATGTGTTATCGCTACTCGACCAAAGAATGAAAAAAATCCAATTACTAAATTTAAAGATTAAAACCTTCACTATTCTAATTAACATCTTTGAAAATGGCTAATTTGAAAGTGAACGAAAATGATTTTGAGAAGTCTGATTATCGAAACTAAGCTTAAATTTTCTCTCTTTCTTTGAATCTGCAGTGGCATGGTGTGTGAAGACCCTCAGTTAAACTTTTAAATGAGACTCTTAAGTGCACGGACGAACACTACAAAGCGTACTAATTTATGTTGAAATGAATTCTTTCAGCAGGACTTTCATGTGACCGGCTGTTTGTTTATTTCTTTTAGCATTTGGCAAAATTTTAATTCTTTTTTTGTTTCAACCTTGAACATTCTTGGCAGAGAAAGATTTTTAAGTTGCATTGTAAGATATTCACGTTGCTATTATAGCCAGTTTTGTAGGTTTTAAGAATTGGTTACGACCCCATTGACGATGGTTAGATAACATGCTACGACACGCGCGTAACTTGAATATCTGAACTCGGTTTCACGTACAAACACGAGTTAAACAAAGCCACAACAAGCACGGTGAAAACACCGTATGTACCATAAACTTCAAAATTAACAAGGAAACCGTTAAGTTCAGTCCACGGAACGAGGACGGGTGAAATTTTACGATCACGTCATAGACAAAACTCATTCCTAGATATGGTCACTGAACCATGTATTATTAAAAGGACATGAAGAAACCTAAACACACTGAGAATTTAAGGAAGAAAGTGCGAAAGTAATTTGAACAAAAAGAGCCAAAATAAAATACGGCGCTGTCAAATGGAAACTGACTTGAACAACGACCTGTCTTTCAGACTAGTGGTTCTTGTTCGCGCTGTGCGTTCTGTTTCAGTGATTTGAAATCATTTCAACGTAACTGCGACAGCATTCCTTCCACATATGACGAAATTGAACTTTTAGCCTTCAGTCGACAGTCTTAACAAAAACAAGTACAATACAAGTATCATGACCACAAATCCAAACACTGGAGCAGCTCGTGTAGACCCGTGTATGCTGTCAGAGACCGCATGCATGCACATAATAAAAACAACAAACGCATGTATTTCAATTATTCAAGACTAATAACACCATCTTGTGTTGTTACTTTGAGGGAATGGTATGCTACAAGTTAGCGCGGTCATACACTAGATTTTGCCACAACCAATAGCCTTAACAAGCCACGTCAAAATGTTTGCAGTTAAGTGCACTTCTATGTAACATTCAAGAACCTTCATCTCTAATCCAGTGAACCTGCACGTTATACAAAAATTCCAAGAACGACGCTAGTTGAGGACGGAATGCAAAACTTTACTTACCGGTGCGGCAAATATCCTCTCGTCGAAGCTGTGTCTCCTAGGAACAACGGGAATGTAAAACTTGTGAGGTCCATGAGAACGACCGCGACCTGCAATTCAACAAAAAAAGACATGAACAACTTCAGCTTGAGTGTTGTCGGTTGAAGACCGCATTCTAATTAATTAAGGTGGTAGTCCCTTACTAGAGCCGGCAGAAGAAGGCCGAACGTTCGTTCGCCAAAGTATTCGGGCAGGGTTTGGCTGCGCTGGATCTGAAACAGGCATGGCGAAAATGTCTGGCTACGGAAATCGACGAGCAAGCGTTCACGAGGCGCCATTGTTGTCCATTTTGGAACGCTGTGATAACAACAGTCATAGCCGCAGGCTATTACGGTACAGTGAGTCTTTTGAGAGAAACTGCAGGCCGTCATAGATTCGTTTAATTATCACACCAGACAGTTCTAGAGCAACAGTGCCTCATTTGAATTTTGACAACACTTTTACTCTCTTAAACTATAGATTTTCCTTACTCATTCTCATACATTTCTTTGTAAGTTATGTTGTAAGGAATTGCTTATACATCAAAGCAATTTCCCTGCTGATGATGTTCGTTATTCTCAACACCTGTCGTCTCGACAGTCAACGGACATTGTGCGAAGAAAACAGAAGTTGATCACTGTTTAACGGTGCTAATTGATCTAGATGGAATTGGCCATCTTCCACAAGTTTTACATTATTTATCAGTTCATAATTTAAATGAGACCTAAAACTTTAAACAAGTGTTTGACATCCTCATTTTTAGGACAGTACAAGACAGGAATATTAACTTAAAAAAAAAGAATTTCCGCAGGAAGAAGTTTTCCCAACAACGCCTGCAAGATGTTCAAGTACTTGGAGGCAAAAAGGCGGATGTTGACAAAACACCGACATGGAATAGGAAGGATTAACTATGTTTCCAAGAATTACTTGTCATTGTCAGGCATGTCCAGTGCTGACGGACAAGACATGATGCTATCAGTAAAAAAGGAACAAATCAGAACAAACGAGTAAACAACAAGGTTACGCCATTTAGCCATGTCTTAACAAAGTGATCTTAATTTTAAGGTCACGGACGCTCCTGCTGTGTTTTATTTTCCATTGTGTTCGGCTTAGAAACAACTCGGAAGTTTGTTCTGGAATTCTCGAACAGAAGTCCATGAATGGCAGTACAGTATGCTCGCCTTATTTTCAACCGTTTTTGACGCGAGGTGGCAGCTTAGAGCACTGAGAAAAAAAAAACAAAACTCTTCAAGCAACTTGTGTTACTTTACAGAATCCAAGGAAAACTCGAAATCGAACAAAGAAAATCTGAAGCATAACAAAACAACAAAAGAAGATATCCCAAAAAAAACATAGGAGTATGAATGTATATAACATCGAAGGCCACTAATGTTCACAAGTGTGTCAATAGTCGACTCTTTTTAAGTCATAAAGCCTATGCTTAAAATTAACATTTTAATATTTTTCATCGGCAATAGCGTGTGGCAGATCAAATAATCAAACCACAGCATTTAACAAGTTAATGCAGACTTCCGATACGAAAGCTTTTAGCGTAATTTAAACATTTCCGCAGCTGCGTCTCTTCTTTCAGTAACAGCACAAGGACATATCTATACAGCTGTCGCAAATTTGCGTTTATCTCATTGTACAACCTCACACGTGTAAAACCATAACGCGGTCAAACGCAATGCAACCAAACAAAGGTACTAAAACAGAAGAGTGCAATAATTTGGTCGATATTCCCAAGTACAACTTCAAAATTCCTTTTTTAGCATGAAGTATGCCAGTATTTACATTTTTTGAATGCCATACACGTTTTACAAACATAGACGCGCGTCCCCGTACCGAGCTTTTTCCGCGTTCTGGCCGCGCGCAAATTGGAGCGAAATCAGGAATGTCGACTTTTTTCCACTCACTCCAATTTGCGTGCGGCCAAAAAACGGAAAAAGCTCTTCGTACGAGAACGCAGGCTCCAGATTTTCACCATAACACGGCATCATTCATGAAATTGACATTGTTCTCGATGTTGATAACCTGGATGCCTTTACGTAGCTTGTTTCTTTCAGAGATAAAAAGAGGTCAATAACGCAGGTACGAGTCAAGCGTTGTAGATAAATTAACCACCAGCACGTAAACAGCCTCTAATCCAAACAGTCTCTCTATCAAACGTTGCGTGATGTTCGGTGTCACACCCTCCGAGGAAACTAGCACGTCTGCAGTAGGGCAGCGCACAGAAAGCTGGTCACACAAGCGAAAGCAAAATTTGTTCTGTTGATGTTTGTGAGGTTTGCTTTCATAAAAAGTCGTAATTTCAAGGTCCAAACCGAACTCAGAGAGATGAATGTAGCCTCGTAGCCACGCTAGGGATGATTGAGGACCGGACAACCCAGAACTTCAACAGATCAAGCATTTTACAACTTTCTTCCGTTCTCTCACGACAAAATCAAAACACAGGGTAAAAGATGCAGATAAACGAATGTAAATATGTACTATATTCACGACGTAATCATCCTTAAACAATATAGCTGATTCAATATTTAGCTGGCATAAAAACGCAAAACAAAACACACACACCCTGTTACCGAAAGAACCTCTTAAACGCTTGATTACATCACACGGGTTGCAGCCCAACATGCACACAGGAAACTTCAACACAGCAGGGAAACACTTGCACAAATTACTACGCAGGTGTGGTAATAAAAGTGCATTTGGAGTACAAAAGGGATTAAACTTAAAAATTGAGTACAAAGAGAGTCCTGTTGTGAAAAGTTAAGACTCGGCGCAGCGCCAGAAAACTAGCAGTTATATTAATTTTAGAACGACTGACTTTGCTTTTGATTTCAATCAACTTGACTCGTTGTGTTAATTTGAACAGGAAATAGCTTCGACTATAATCCCTAAATGTAACCCCGAAACTTCTAGATCTTTTTCTAGACTGATTCTTATAACTTGAAAAACTTTGCGACTTAACAAATAGTTGTAGACAAAATAATCTAACTATACAATTAGCTTCGAGCGATAAATCTTACAAACCACGCACAGATTCCATGTTAGAATAGGCGGCGAAGGTATGACAGGGCTTCGAATTGCTTGGATACTAAGCCAAAACAGCAAAAATTCCTTTCAAAGCTTAGTTTCTTTCAAGAATAAATGCAACTAACTCCAAATAAAGCAAAATTTCAATTCATCACGTTCGTGTAAACATAGTCAGTGCATGCGTAATTGCTTCATTGTTCTGCAGCAAAGTAATTACGCTCGCAGAACACTTTTTTTTACAGCTTTCTCGTCACTTAAAACATGCAATCTCTTTTGAATTAAAGCGAATAAGACTTCATTGTAAAGCTGCGAGAGAAATAATCCTTCTGTTGTAGTTTGCGGAAATGTCAGAGGGCCCAACGCCGTTGTATCAGTTAACTAAGCTGTGCAATTTAGCTGCTAAAAACTTACTTGCACCAATCAAGTTGTTCTTATACAAATTCCTTGGATATTGCGGTTGCAAACACGACTTCGGGATTCCAAAAATAGTACCTAAATCCCATTTTCTTCTGGCCATAGCGTATTCTTTTCTCCCAACACTCATGTCTATTGTGTTGACGAAACCGAATGCCTTTCACCAAACGAGTTGTCACTTTCTAATGTCACGCAAATATTCGGAACTATTTCCGTCGATTACGCAATATAAACAGTCACTTGTGTGCGATATGTGCGGCACTTCCAGTCGATCGTAATGACAATATTACGTTAGATTGTCCGTGTTTCCAAAAATAAAACACTTCATTTGTCGACAAGAAAATGGATACACTTAGATAACTGGTGGTGCTTAATTTTTTAGCCCTCCTGCATTTCTTGATAGACAGACCGGATGAACAATTAATGGGCTCGTAATATTGGTTTCTTCATTAAAGAGATTGCCATTGATTGAATCTTGCTTGACGACCTCTTGTGCAACATCGACGATTGTCAAAGTCAAAGCAATTTTCACCAAATCCACATTTTTATCAAGTCAAATAGTGAAAACAAAACAAGAGGAGAGTGCAGATCAGAGATGTATACCCAAAATTACAGAGTTTAATTTTATCCTAATCTCAATCCTGCACAGCATAACGGATACGAAATTTTGGGCGGAGGTGGGTGTATCAAAAAGTACTTAAAACTTCATACTATTCCAACCTGAAATATTCCACATCCGTCTTTATACCTGATACTGTCCCCGGTTTTACATTTAGATCCAACTTTATCGTTAGCCAAATCAAAATATTCCAAACCAGTTTTCTTTTACTCAGCGAATGACTGTCTAACATCATGCAAGCATCTGTCACTAACACTGAGGAACAACAAATCATCTGAGAGTTTTGGCTCTGGGCAGCCCACGAACACAAGTGGATTCCTGCGTTTGCAAGACCCTTACCATATCAAGGACGCTCTCTCCCTCCCCACCCTTCTAAATCCCTTAGCATTCCCACGTCACTTACCCGGTGCCTTTATTTTGCTCAGTGACTTGTCCTTGTCCTTGTCCTTATCTTTCCGGTCCCTCTCCTCCCTTGTAGCAGATGACTGGTGATGAAGCAGATCTGTCGCGCGTGTAAGAGAATGCAGCACATCTTCTGCTATTACCAGAGATGAACCTTTGTCGTATTTGACACCTTTTGTGGCGTGTAAAAGCCGCGAAGTCTGGTCCACGATTGAATTATTTGGTTCTTCGCTCGCGCTCATTTTAATCTTGGTAATCCGTGCTCCTTTGAGATGCGAAGAATGGGAGTGAGAGTGCGAGCGATGACTGCGAATCTCGCGCGTGTCACTCGCGCGTGACGAATTACCCGCCTCCAACTCGCGCGGAAGACTCGAACACTTTTTGTTCCTTTCAGGAGTGAAGTGCAGCTTTCCCGCTATAGACGGAGTAGCGTCGACAGAATCTCGTCCTCGGGTTAACCGTGTCTTGCTCTCTTCATCAGAAGAATCCGATTTCCCACCAGCCGCTGCAACCAATTGTTTGGAAACATGTCTTTGTCGTCTGCTCGATCTTTGACGAGGAACTGTTTGAGATTTGTCCACTGCATGGGAGCCCGAACTCGTTGAACTCGTAAGGCGGATCTTTCGTTCAGAGCGTACCACAGGTTTGGCGGCTCGACTGCTGTCTGGAGTTCGCATTTTGACATGAGGAGACTCGGACGATTTCTTCCGCCTCGAGTGGTGCGCTGTCTTAACTGCATCCCCGCCATCCCTCTCTGAAGACAACATCCTCGCGGTGTCGTCGTTCGATGATTGCCGCGGTCTTACCAGCTTTTCGCCGTTTATGATCCTCCCGCCACTGACCGGAGTGCTTCTGCTCTTGGCGTGGTAGATCTTAATGCCTTCCACGCTATCTCCTTCAAGAGATTGCCGGTGGTTTTCCAGTCGTTCTATGAGAAGATTGCGTGCCGCCATACGCGCTTCGTACTCTGATTTTCGCAAGGCCTCCTTCTTGACTTCAACTGATGTTGGCGATGCTTCCATCACTGTTGCAGTCTTGCTTTTGATCACATTCTGAGGTAGGTCACCTTCGCTTTTTCTCTGAAGAACTCTGTCGAATTCTTTATTGCCTTCTTTTGATAACCGCCTCAGAATGTTTGCAGGAGACTCTTCATCATCGCTGCTTCTGTTTCGGTTGAGGGATTCTCCTGACTGAGCTCTGCGCGACAAATGCAAGTCCTGCATGGAGTTTGAAGGACTCCTATTGCCGTTATTCAGCCGCGTGCTGGCGGTCCGCTCCAGACTCCCTGTCCCGTTTGCGATCATGTCGGGAGTTTTAAATCCAAACGCTCTTTCGATCTGATCTACCGTATCAGACATGGAAGCCTCAGTGATGTCTTCAAAACTTTGTTTCTGTTTGTAAGTGTTGACAGTCGTGATAACCGCACCAAGACTAGTTTCCTTAAAAGGCATAGCAGCAGCTTGCATCTTCTCGCCATCTGCTCCCTCAAGACTTTGTTCCCCTGTGTTACCGTTACTGGGGGTGGCCGCTATAGGATCAATATTTACTCGAAGAGTGCCGAAACTCTCCGCCGGCATTCGGCTTTCTTGAGGGTTTCCGTCCAACCTGGCAGAGGTATCCCCATTTCCCTGTCCATTCAGGACCACTCTCCGAGGTCTCTGCGAAGTGCTTCCAAATATGGGGGTCTCTGGGGTGCGCGGAGATATTGGTGGAGATGAGGGTCCGCTCGCAATGGCATATAACGTGCCTGACGCTGTATGGGCCGTCAATGTCACGCCCACAGATTTAGTAGGCCGAGGCTCTGAATCAAGGGCAACGAACCCGCTCCATTTTGGTCCCTCGTGTGCTTCAGGGGCACCCTGGAGTCTTTCGTCGTAGGGCGTTATGCTTGTAACTGTGTACGAAGCCCCGTACGTAGCGCCTTGTTGTCGCGGCGTTTCGTGAAGTGTAGACGTGCTACCGCTAGCAGAAGACGCTGAGCTCGCCCCAGGGGATGCAGGTTGATCCGGAGGACGGGAGCCTGAGTACATAGCTCTGACAGAAAAAAATATGCATAACGTAACACTTGAGACTTAAAGGACTTGTACGAAACACATACATGAGTATTCACGCACTAGCTCCGTGACATCAAGCATTGTAGAGGATGAGGGATGGTAGCACGCCCCCTTTATTCCCTATTAGGCTTAGACTATCGTGCGCGAGCGAAAATCCTTGACGGATTATAACAGATAATAGTTTCATGTATCCGTCTGTTTATTCTAACCTAGCATCCATGGGTGTTGAGTTCGCCTGTTTGATCCACGGGCTTTCCTTCCCTTTCACTCCGTTCTTTGACGATCCCTTTGATGGCTGCTTCCTTCCGTTGTCAGGAGCTGATATGGACGAGTTGGAGGCAGTCGAGAGATCACGTGACTCGGCTTCCTCTGCTACAGATGACGCGCTTCCGAACGATGACATGGTCGTGACTGATGCACGACTGGACGAGTTCCTGAGGGGCTGGATACCCCTGGGGATAGACAATGCCGTGAGGTTAGACGAGCAAGAAGACACGGGGTTGGGATAAGTTTAGGACAAAAAAAAACAACAAAAGCAAGGGGGATTGAGGCAGACAAGAAGGCTAGATACCCTATAACAAAACAACTCTAGAGAAATTAAGTAGGTTCCACCAAGGATGGCAGACAAATATAATACTCACTTTCTCGGTTTGCCGCTCTGGAATGGAGGCACAATTACGGCAGATACAGATCCTGGATTGCGTAATATGTCAATCATCCGATCATGACTCAGAGTGGCTACGATCGTTCCATTAATCTGATAAATAATAATAATAATAAGTTCTTAGGTTATCAGTAAGGCAATAATCATATCAAACACAATCGTATCATTAATAATGACGATGAAAGGCGGGGTGACACCGCGAAAGCAAATCATTATCAAAACACCTCTCACAGCAATCGTAGCGTGGAGGCCTTTTTCCAGCATAAACTCGAAAAATCCGCGATTTCACGCAAATTCTTTCGCAAAGAATTAAACTTCGATGAAATAAATGCCGACTTTTTCATCACACATGAAACACTGAGTAAGTACAAATACACTAAAGCTTTCCATTTCGATTAAACCTTCTTTTTCCATTAGTAGCGTTGCCAGCTTCTTTGCTGATACGATAGCTTCTCTATAACTTGAGCAGTTCAGTAACAAACCTCCACCAGCCGAGATCCTTGCCGCAGTCCCGCTTGATAGGCAAAGCCGGACTGCTCAACATCTGCGATAAGCCCCTCGAACTGGACGTGGAACCCTAACTGACCCACAGTATTTCGTCGTAACGTCATGGTTTGGGTCTGAAAGGGACGAAAACAGCAGCTAAGATAACGCTAAAATCAATAATTTGTTGCCAAGGCTGTGAGTGATTTAGAGTATTAGACAGCCTCTCTAAAGTCCTTTCATAACGTATTCTTTACGAAAAAAAATCCCATTACATTTAAACTGGTTGACTTCGTTCCTGTAAAGTCTTTGAAGTTAATTCCCACTTCATCACAGAGTGGCAATTAATCGTGTAAATGCATGCATAAAGCATCGACGCAAAAAAAAAATCCTGTTAGGAAACCCTGTTTTACCTGACAGCCGATGGAGATTTCTTCAAGTCTTCTGACAATCTCTGGGATGTCATCCGAGTCAGATGTTGGAATGTTCAATACCAGGCAGTCTCCACTACCGTAAAACACCTTAATGCTGCAAGAAAACCAAAAATATTAATAATGCATACGACCTCGCTTGCCCTTATGGATTGTTCGTCTTCTTCTTGTGTTAATTTTGCCATATTAGGTAAGGAAGCCCACGATAGCCGCCAACAAGGCTTATAAAAAGGACTGCCTTAAAGATACACAAGACTTAACAAAAGAATAAAATGCTGCCACCGGCACACAAATGATCATAATTTAGGATAAAACATAGTTATTTTAAGAAAAGCTAAACGAGCGACTGCGCAAAAACAAATGAATAAATAGACTGTTGGGAATACATGTATTGTAAATTATATTAAATAAAGTTATCGTACCTTTGTGAAAGAGAGGTCCACCCAATAACAGATTTAGCTGGAATGCTAAATATGACTTCCTGCATGGAATTAAACAAACAAAAAGTTAGATCATGAATGCTAACTTTCTACGTAAAGCATATTATGAACACAAAAGACCCTCTAGCCATGTACATGGATGTCTTTAGTTTTCCTTATTCTCTACTGAGAATCATCTATCAACACCACTGTCCTGCAGGCTACTGACTGATTGAATCACGACTCAATGCTCTCTTGTTTTTCTAATATTACTTACCTTGGTAGAAGAATGAACCAACACCAAGGTATCAGCTGAGATTCCCATCTTGCAGTCAATCATGGAGGAGTTCCTGAAGTCTTCAACCTGCAAATGTTGTTTCCAATATGTTTCCAATATCAGTCAGTACTGTAAATTCACTCATGAGCAAAGAAGTATTCAGCTCTCTAGCTTAATTTTCAGAAAATTACCATCACATGACAACTTTTGCTCCCATTATACAGGGCATGAAAACTTTATTTCCAGTTGAAAATTATAAATTTGTAATTAAAAGTAACTGCTTAACTAGACCAAAATCAGTCTCCGTATTGCTTTTGTGGGGAAGGCTGAGGTTTAATTAGTGTTTTCAGCAGGAGGGCAAAACTTTTTACACTGACCTTCTTTATAACAAAAACTTTCCAATACTGACTAGATGGTCAAACGAGCCAGGCAAAATCTTCCTTACAATAAGTTAAGTTGGCCACTGCACAGCCCCTGATGAAACCCCTTGGCAAAGGATGAGAAACTGCTCTACTTACACCTGCACTACTTGCAGATAGCAGCCTTGCATTTCAAGCTTGCATGCCCATGACTGCTCGCTTGTGTTGAGTTCTTCTTTGCATTCTTGTCTACAGATTTTCCAGCAAAGGAGAGAGTGCTCACAGTCTACAGCCTTACAGAAAAGAATGAAATTGAAGACAATTACCTGTACTTGCCAAACTAATGCGCCTCTCGAAACTTTTTCTGGAGAGATGGGTGGCCGAACTTTCTCCTTCTTCTTTGTTGACCTTAAAATACCTGAAGAAACAGAGATGTATAATAAGAGCAGCATTCACTTTTAATTACTGAACATATGAGTTGTTAGCTACAAATCTGTAATATAATGCTTTTACCTTTTCCTTTAGCTCCAGTCTCAAGTGTGGTGCTGGTGACATAATTTGTGGCAAGATCTTTCAGATATTCATGTCTTGTCCTTGTGGCCATTGCACTGAACTTCTCTGATTTGTGTGCGGCATTTTCAGCATTTATCACTGTGATTAACGCAAATATAAAACACCACGTCACATTTCCAATTCGTTTGTATGACTCTTTATCTAACAAGTGACATCACAGCACCCATATTGGTGTTCCAAATCAATCCTGTGGGGGTTAAACTCTTTTTCTTATGTAAACACTTTTTTCTGTTTCAGTAAATTTGCATGGTTGCCAGCCACCTGAGTGAAAATGCTCTCTAACAGTGAAATTTATATTGAAGTGAATGTTCGGCAAATTTTTTCATGTTCAGATCTCAAAATGTAAACAACTGAAACATATCCAGATGTTTTTCTATCAAACAGCAACACCTCTTCAACTAAAATAAACCAAAATCCTTACCTTTTGTCAGCAGAAAATCTGCAAAAGCCTTCTGCTTGCCAAACTTTGCTCCTGCAGGAATGTTTGGCCCAAATGGAGGAACGTCTTTTGAACGGCTTACTGCAACTCTAAGAAAGGTAAGAAAACATACAAAAAACAATTAAAATCATTAATTAAATCAGTAGCTGTAGTGGTAAATGTTAATTGATTTAGTTAACTTTGTACAAGTAAATCTGTTGTTGAAAATATTTTATAATTTAACTTTTTTTATATAGAATTGGTATCTGTACATAAGAATCTAAAGGGCATAAATAAATTGGAGTATTACTCATAAAGTAAGTCTATCTAACTGTAAAAAAAAAGTATTGAGCCAAACACGTTAGTAATTACCTGTAATAGGTGTTATCAGAGCAAGGATTGAAAACTCGGACCACAATAAACACATGCTGGAAATGAGATCTAATGTTCTTTGGTGTGAAAGGAAGTGCTCCAGGTTCTTGAAACACAATGGTGACTATGTCATTTCCGATATGTCTTTTTCTCAGGAGCTGCAACAAGAGAATCAAAATAAAATGAAAATGTCATTTGGAGAGCTGAAATTTAACCATTTCCAGAGATGTTCAAGTTATCATGACAAGTGAGTGTACATGCTTAAGATGCTGCAAAGTTTTAATTTATCAAATTCGTGGTCCTCATCATCATCATCATCATCATCATCACAGGGCTTTAAATCATGAAAGAAGACACAAATGTTTCTTACCTGTTGTCGATTATTGGGGGTCCATGGCAAAAGGGTGGACACATGAAACATTATTTCTCTTCCATGGAACTGCGTATATACAGAATGTTCACCAGTGGAGTCATCTGTCAATCAAATTTTCAGATGTCAGGAAAGGACAACATGCACTGGAAAGTACAGCTTGTCAATATCAATGAAATGGAATTGAATACGACTTGGGAAATAATCTATCTTTAAAGAAATTGACTTTTCCTACATACAGTGTACAGTGTACATTTTTATGACATTTTGTCATCACAGAGTCATGTGCAGTCATATATCACCATCTTGAACAATTTGAGTTCAAGTAAAATCTACAACATAAGGATGGCATTTTCCTGCTCGGCACCCCAAGTAATTTTGCCAAATTGTAATCAAAATGATGGTTCCCTATACATGTAGGCCTATCACGTTAGCCTACAAAACTGGGGGAAAATTGTCTATGGCAAAAAAAAAATTGTTAGCTCCTAAGTCTTCTATTGCAAAAATGCCCAAAAATAACTGAACAGATATATTCAAATTCTTTCTCTATTGGAAAATGCACACTTATTATTGCAAAAAAAACTCAGGAAACTGTCTTCACCAACATGTTAACACTGACAGGGCATTTTGTAACCTTACTTCTGTTGTCCAGCTGGGCTCTGTAGCCTTCAAACCCTTTCAGTGCAATCCGTTTTCCAATCAAGTCAAGAAATTCGTCAAATGCTGGGTTGGATGTTTCTATCAAATAGAAATGAAAAGGTGAACCAAGGAACTATATGTAATAAAACCTTACAACAACTTAATCAGACTATGATTTTATTAAGGGCTGTCATAACATTTTGAGTCACATTTTGACTTATCTTCACACCTGTAACAAACTTGCTACTTTTAGAGTGATTTGTATAAACAGGCAATTCACTCGTTATATAAAGGTCTTACGAAGCATATTCAGCCATTGATAACAGTTGTTGTGCATTATAGCCTTTAATGACAGCACTGGTATATACCATATGGAACACGAAGACTTGATCATCAAACAAGAACTAATTCAAACCAAACGACAATGCCACACTTACGGTTATTGTACATTTCTTCTTCTGTGCTTTGGCCTTCTTTACAGTACAACACACCAACTTTATACTGATTAGTCATCTGAAAGAGATTTCAAAAGCTTCCATTGTTAAGACATCATACAAACTGAATTGTTGGGCACATGCATGTGTTTAAGCAGACAAGATGAGTTCTTCTGCTGGAAACTAAAGTACACGAGCTGGTTACTTCTCTACCTTAGTAACATACATGTATATGTTGCACATCAAAATGAAATTCAGGTTAAAATAATTTTAATGATGGTCAGTTTGACTCTCAATTTCCTTTGGTTTCTAACCCTAAAAGAATTATTATTCATGCTCCATCAATAATTAGCCTTAGGGTTGAGAGACAAAGGAATTTTATTTTAAACTGAATTTCATTTTGACCTAACACAAATAATTATATTTAAGATTATAAGTACCACATAATTATAATAACATAGGACTTCAACTCGCTACTTCTACCACTAAATGCTCCAAACTGACAAAGAGTTCTTTTAACAGTACAAACATGTCTCACAGGGTGCTTGTAGCTTGAGATGATTGGACATCTGAGATGTTAAGCACTGTGATGACGTTTGGTTTTAAATAGCCCCACCCTCCCCTCTCTTCACTCTCTCTTGCCTTCCCCTCTCCATTCTTCACATACACAGAAATAACATTTTAGGTTTTACACCATATTTATCTCACCCCTTGTTCATCCAGTTTCATAAGCTGTTCTGGAACCTAAAAATAGAGCGAAAGACAATAATATGCGTGACCTTGGTAAATCTTAATCTGCTTCATATAGTACATGCAGCAAGGAAAGATATGACTTGTATAAATTATGTTGTAGTTAAAAATTAAATTCAGGTAAAATTAAATTCCTTTGACTCTTAACCATTATTAGGGTTAGAAGACAAATTTAAAGAAAATTGAGAATCAAACTAGGCTAAAATTATTTTTACCTGAATTTAATTTTTAACTACAGCATATACAACAGGACAATAAAGATACTTAATATATAAAAATTAATATCTCATATGCATTAGTAGACATAAGAACCATACATTTAACTTGTATATGAACATTACAGTTACTGCACAACTAATATGTAGTTATTAAGAAAATGATATTTTCTCACACCAGAATGTTACATTTGGCTTCTTTGTACATTGTAGCATATACTTGTGAAATACAAACACATGAGTACGAGTGCAAAAACTAAAAGAAACAAACTTATTCTCATACTCATGTTTACAGTTGTTTTGCCTGTGACCATAGCATTTTATACAAACAGCATCTTGAGCCTTGTCTGCTAACTCAGGAATTAACTATATCAAATGTTTATTCATGTACACACACTAGACCACTTGTGTAACATACACTGTAATACCTTAATTCCAGGTTGGGCCATCCTAAGTGCAGTAAGCTGAAGTTCTGGGACCACATGTTCAAGAATGTCTTTGGCTGGTAGTGCACGTGCTGCGCCATGTCGTGATGTTGATGGAATAGCTTCTTCTAAAATGCTTCCTCTTAGTGTAGTTAACTGGCAAAGATAGCATAACATTAGAAACACTTTCTGGAATTTTTGGCTGAAGTTTGAAGTTCCCCAATGAAAATAATGTCTGCCGTTTTGGTTTAAGTGGAAATTATGACTGGCTGCAAACTAAAAAGGCCTAAAACTTGTGCCAAAAATGCAATACACAGCAATAGAACAAAATATCCACTAACAATTTTCCAACTACATGAAGTAAAAAGACCAACATTTCAAGAATTTTTGATTGAATGGAAAGCACCCCCAGTTTCTGTGGCACGATGCTACACTGAACACAAATAGTCTGAGCATTACTAGAAGTTGGAAGGAGAGTCAGGCTGACCCTAGTCATTTGTCAGATTGCCTTGGCATGTTACGGTGCAGATGTAATTAAGAGTCTGCATATGAGCCAAGTAGCTCGCCAGGCTGGCTGGGGCTTATCCCATCTTCAGTAGCATGAAGCGACTAGGAGTATTTCTATTCCCCCCCTGGATGGGATGTTAGTCCATCGCAGTGTTACCCCTACCATTAAATTCGCCGGTACCCATTTGTACACCTGGGTGCAGAGGCAATGTGAGAGTTGAGTCTTGCCCAAGAACACAACACAATGTCCCCGGCCAGAGCTTGAATTAGAACCGCTCACTCTGGAGTCAAGCTTGATGATCATGAGGCCACCACGCCTCCCACAGACTGTATTTACAGATTGCATAATTACCTCACTTGTTCTTGCTATGATTCGATACTGGTATTGGTTGCCTTCTGATTCACCAGACTTCATAAGGGATGTGCTCTCATCAAGTTTTTCACGTTTCAAAGACAGGGCAACTGGGCCAAATCTTTCATCAAGACCAAGGTAATTCAAATGTTCTAAACATGAGGGAAAGAAATGATCATATCAAGTAAAAAAAAATTGAGGAATTTTAAGCTCACAAAGTTAACATTTAATAAAAATAAATAAATCATGATGTAGTACCTCATGAATGCACTACAGTTTATGTTACTGTTTGAGTATGTTACTGTAAATTATGCATTACTACAAGAGCTCTTAATTAAAAGCTACTTCCTGACACAGGCTCTGCAATGTGTCAAGTGCAGTTTCTATCCACTATCTATCCACTTTCTATCAACCAAGTTTCTGAAAGTTGTGAAGCAACCTCTCAACTAGCCTGCGAACAGGCTCCCAGCGAGGGCGGAAAAAAAACATTCGGCGATCGAAAGCGTGATTCCGTGAGCGAAGCGAGTGGGAGCGTG
>OMLO01000048.1_pt1 | contig 46987 bp, 28 predicted proteins | sample 1674811 | NCBI WGS metagenome assembly OMLO01 (sample SAMN06265003, study PRJEB25207) | coral metagenome | isolation source: Coral host | place: Mexico:La Bocana,Puerto Morelos, Mexico | collected 2008-11-13
TATCAGGAATGAGAAATTATTCTATATGGTTGAAATCAAAGGGATGAATCATGCTTAGAAAAAAATAGATACACTGTTGTGATAGTGGCTCGGTGTTATTGAAAATAAATCACTCAATATAGACCTTCTAGTTCCCCAAACTTTCAGTAACAAACTCTAAACACTCTTTAAGTTAATGAAAACCAAATATCTGGTGTATTGGGTGAAAGACTGTTCAACAAGACAATATCCCATAGTTTAAATTCATAGCTTCCTACATTCTCATCACCTGTTTGCTTAACAGTGTATACAAATTACAGGGAGAAATAAGCTATTGGTCAGTTTTGCAACTTCACTTGATAAGATCTATCACACAAGTACTGGAATGAATGGAATTGGACAAAATATCACCACATTTTATCTTGTTACTTGTACAGTCTAAATACAAAACAAAAGCACCATTGATTCCCTATTTTTTTTCACTTACAAATCAGAAGGTATTAAAAATACACTGCAGTAATACTGTTTTGTTTTTATGCAAACTCTCCAAAACTACATGTAACTGACTTGACTGGTATGCTTATGAGTTTAAAATATAAACAAATGCTATCTTGTTGAAGCCATTTTGTAAATAATGGCATGACAAAACCACCATATTATTGCATACAAAATGATAAGAGAGCAATCAGCAATGCAACAAGACAATACAAAGAAAACCCTTTCACACTCGAAACTTATAGCACATATGTGCTGGTTAAACAAAATTATGAATTTTTGTTTCCCTCTTATGGCAAAATAACTTTTCAAACCATTTGTTACAGTTAACAATATTAACTAGAAGTTGTCAATGAAAATGAATATTTATGAAACATTTTTTCTGACATGCATCTTTTCCCCCTTTCAGACCACATCTGAAGCTGGAATGTTGCTAAAATCCCTGCAAAACACATTCAACCTTGTATCTACTGTCACCTATTTTGTGACCATAAAATTGATGTTAAAAAACAAGAAAAAACACTCTCTTATTGAAAAAGCCTAGCAACCAACCAGGGGAAAAACTATTTCTTTGTTCCTTTAGCTTTTACATTTTTATGACAAAAGCATGTTATAATAATGACGACAAGAGTTCTGATAATACATCATTTATCAGCCTTGAAAACAATGTAGAACTCAACATATAAAGCCAAAAAAGACTAAACAACCCAAGCAGACATAATCCCAATTAGCCTAATGACAGCATAAACACAGCTGCAACAAAATTAAACACATTGCACAACTTTGTCCTACAAAAATTTCTATCTACTTTTTTCTGTGATCATACTAAAGAGAAGCACCAAACACTGATTGAAGAACTGCACTTTAGTACCCAGTCTTTCCAAACTACATGTAAAGGGGTGCCAGTGATAGAAATGTCAAATGAACCAAAGCCAGTCAATCAGTGATCAAAAACAACAATTTGGTCCACAGCTTTAAAAATTGTAAACCACATGAAAGCCACCACAATCGATCAGCAAAAGAAGCAATTTCAGCATACAGGTCTAGACATTGGAAGCGATGAACGATAGGTTTTCGATTTAACACTACAAAAATTTGCAGCATATTCACAGATAGCATTCTCAAGCAACATAGACTTGAAAATTTGAAGGTTACATCTCTCATCTCCATCTCTTTTAAAAACAGAGTTTGCAGGCTGGTGCTCACAAGCGAAGCTTTGTCAGATTGTGCAGAGTTCTCCTGCATTGTTGCTGCACTGTATGCTTTACAATAGGCTATCAAAATTCGCGAGAAGTTCAGGCAGCCATAGTTACAGGTTTTAAAGTTCTTGCAAGAAGAGACTCTTGTCTTGCAAGACGAAAAGTCTCAAGACGAGGGTCATATCTTGGAAGAGGGTGGTAAGTTACTTTTAGTTAGTAGTACTGATGGAAAATAGCAATAAACAACACAGATCACAATACCTGTAGTTGAATAAAAAAGTGGCAATTTGTTTCCCTGGAGCTGAATCAAGCTTAGTCATCATTTTATAGATTGCAGCTACTGTATTTACTATGCATCAGTCAATTCCAGCAGTGCCCACCCCCCGCAACCGTGGGGCATTATTTCGCTCACATTGTCAGTCCCAGGGGTGGGACATTCGCAATTTTATTGCGGCCCGGGAGCTGGGCATTTGACACACCCATTTTTGAAAGTACCATGGATGAGTTCAGCGGAAAAGATGCAGCGTTTGTGGAGCAATGGCTTGTCCGTCAGGGATTGAAAAACTTATCGACGTTTTTAAAGGTATGTTCTCTTAATTTTGGATATCTCTTCATTCACTTGAAATACTTAATGTTAAAAAAATATATAATATAATCAGAAGCAACTAACACATACTGTTGTCCTAGGAGTCTTACCACTGCATTAACATACTGAACAGTTTAACATTTTATTCACTGGGGGCCATTAAGACAATTTATGTGTCCCCATCCCGGGGAATTTGCCCACTTAAAAAAATGCTAATGCCGGGGGTTAGCCTGGGGAATGGGCACTGCTGGAATTGACTGATGCATTACAAGCTTCATTTAGGTGGATTTTTCAATAAATGAAACATCTGCAATAACCTTTTCTCTAGGATTGCTGACCAAATTTTCCTATGACAATCAGGTTTTTCAATTGTCAGCAATAATATGTTTGTGTCAAAATAAATTGGCTGTGACATGCTAATACAATGTTGCTCTCTGGTTGAATTTGAATTTTGATTTTAGACAGTGTCTGAATTACAACAGAAATGTTACCTAGGTTGTTAACTTTGAAGTTCGTAATTGCAAACAGCTGAAAATTAGTATAGGTCAGACAGTATAAACATTTCAGACAAGCAGCTAGACAACTGCAGTTACAGTAGAATGATAATTGTTGACATTCAATTTTTGTATAAACTGGGAATAAGCAATGTAGCCTGATATACCAGATCAAAATTAATTAACACTTGTCGGGCCAAAACCCAATATGTTTCTAAATATAACTATTAATTTGTAGTTTTAAACCACAATCGGGTGCATTAAACCTCAGAGAAATAAAGGGAAATCACTAAAAGAGCATCCACAACAAAGTTTGTTGATCACAATTTTTCACACCTCCAAGGGAAACAAAACGGAGTAGTTTGAGAAATGATAATCGGAGGTTAAATTACAGTGTTCAATGATAGGAGAGAAACATCTTTCGGTTGAGTAATTTGAGAGTTAGAAAAAGCAAGGGTTCGAGAACTCTGCTTTCCACTGTATTACCATAAACATGGTATCACCATTCTAAGGCAGGGGGAAATTCATACCTATTAGAAGTTGAAAATTAAGAGGATTGGGTGCAATGAAAATCTAAACAAGGCATACAAAACAAAAGGCTAAAGCTGGCCCCCAAAATCTAATATCCCCAGCATGGAAACTGTCTTCTTTTGTTCAAAGGTTGGATGGCACTGTCAACTGGATAAATCACTATCGAGTGGACAGCATAGTTTATTTATCCAGTCTATAGCATTATCCACCCTTAAAATAACTGGCCGCTGGTAGCCAGTCAAAAAACATATCCAGCAATGTGTGTGTATGCTGTGAAAGAACAAGCACCTTAAGGTGGCACAAAAATAATTTAATTTGAGCAAGTGATTATGGTATTCAAACGTAATGAAAAATTCCCACACAATAGTTCAAAGGTATATCTGAAACCCCAAAAAACTGAAAACAAGTGAATGGTCAGAAAATATTGCAATATTAAAATGAGGGCTAAGAAAAGAATAAATTGTAACTAAAAATATATTTTGTATCTTCACTATTAGAGGTGCTAAAATGAGAAAAAGAAGAAAAGGTTTTGACTACTATGCCCAATTAAATGTCCCCCTTCGTCGAGAAATACTACTCATCCAATATTTTAAGATGAAACCTTAGCAAGTCGGTGGCAAGTCTAAAACGCTTCCCCAGAACGTAAAGTTAGTCTACTGTTTGTAGACCGAACTTTAAACGATTTTAATTAGATCACTGAACCTTTTTTCTTCGGCGTTGTTTTCTGGTTCTCGTCATCACCTGAAAGTTCGTTTTCGGAATTTTCTTTCTTGATAACAGTCGCCTAAAGGACACGAAAACAAACAAGGCATTAGAGAAATCAACAAGGCAACGTTGCTCGTAAATAGACAAGGATAAACACGACATGAATACATGTAAAAATGCACATCTATTGTGAATTGTACCACACGAGTTTTATCAATTGTCCGTACCTTTCCGTCCTTTGAAGAGGCTGTAGATTCCCCAGGAGTCGGCCAGTTGGTTATATCTGTAAACTCGCTGCCCTATATATTAAAAGAACAGACAAGAACACCTGAATAAATGTCCCGCTGCCTTCCCGAGCGAGCAAAATTTGTTACCTAACCCCATACCCCTGAGTTTCCTACCTTGCCTTTTCGCTTTGCGGCTTTTACAACGGTTGGTTTTGCCGCTTCTTCTGAAAGAGATATACACACAGAGGCTTGAAAACAGTTGTTTGATTCAACAGTCGAAGAAAAGGATAGCTTCTTGTGAGTACCTTTCTCGCCATTATTTTTCAAGTGCCTTGTCCACGGATTTTTTGGCGGGGGAGGTGCATCAACGGGATCATTGCGGTTCACCTCTATCTGTGATGTGTTTTCGCTTAAAAGTCCGTTTTCCTCTCCCTCGGCAGTATGGTTTTGAACTTCTACGTGTTCTTTGACATGTTCACAACTATTGCCAACGTGATTTTCATCCTCAACGATATCGAGTTTCTTATTAGGAACGCTTTCGACTTCAGTCATAATACGGAGTTAACGTGTTGTTACGTCCACGTATTTCAAACTATTCCACAAGGCCACCTTCAGCTGACGAACAACCCTGAACCCCACACACGAAGAGCAGATAGTCTCAGATTGCGTCCGCGAAGGTTTCCTACGTTTTTCCAAAGCCAAACAACCTAAAATATCTGGTGAATTTTAAGCTTTTCTTTACCATTCAGCCATGTGGCTTGAGAGACCGAATCTTGACTCCGCAAGCACCTTAGTAGCCATGCGCGGAGCAAGTGATCAGGGCAGGGAATCAACCAATCAGCGCCAGGCTTAGAACAAAGGAAGGAAATAAATAAAAGCTTGACTTGAACGCAGTCATTTTAGCTGTACAAATATGAAAGAGCTACCCGTGGCAAGATGAAACTTTAAAGACGAAATAATGGCGATACCCTCTCTACCTGTCGTATTGGAAACGCGAAGTGAATTTTCCCAACCCCTTTTAGCGATAAATGGTGGTATATTTTATTTCACAAGACAAAAGAGTTATTTATAACGACCATTTCAGTTACGAGATATATTTGCATCAAATATCTCTAAAACAATTATCGAGAAATGAAGAGTTTTATTATGCATCATGAATATTCATGATCGTTTCCTGCTGTTGGAGACAGCTGTTTTCATCGCGTTTCAGTGTCCTTCTTTGGGGAGGACATTACAGCCATTATCCGGGTCCCGGAAAGCCGCGCTAACATGTTGACGCAGTACTCGACATAAATGCGGCAATAAAAACTCGATGCGAAAATTATATACAGGAACCCGCCAAATACCGCTTATAATTGCTCAGCCAGAAAGTAATCCACGACATTTATTGCAGAGGCGGGCTGATTTAAATTTTATCAATCTTTATGCTAAATATTGATTTGAGTTGGAGTGAAATGAGATGTGACGAGTTGCATGACCCATATTAGTTTTGAAACTTTTAGCGGAAAAGCGAGAATCTTAAGTAAATATATTTGACGGTGTTTAAGGACTTACTATGAGTGGAAACTTTGGTCGTGACTGTTTCCTGGCTATTATCATAATCTCTTGCTATAATACAGATCCATGTATTTGGATACCCTAATCTTCAGCGTGCAGCCTCCGAGCTCAAATTTATTCAGGGATAAAGATTGAGTTATCAGGTTAAGGCAAGAGAAAATGCCAGACTTAGATCATGGACGTCTCTTGGTAAAGGCTCTTGGTAAATGCTAACTGTCTATGCTACAATTTCTTTTATTTTTGACATTTTCTCGTCCCTTCTTCCTTTTCTTTTCTTTTATTATTATTTTTTTGCAGTTTTAAATATAGGAAATAATATGGTCTCTCACGAGTCTTTCTGTTTGTGCAAAGTAGAACGAAGTTTGAGCGCTTGCTATTAAAACACAAAGTTACTAAACTGAACTGACTTAACGCTCAATTCGGTCAGTCAACCGTCAATGTTCTCTTCAATTTGTTATGATCTTTCTAAAGGCTGGGCGCGTATTAGACAATAAGTAAGGTAAAAGCTCGTAAAACGTGCATTAAGTCTCATTTTATGTTAATGAATTGGTCACTAAGTTACCGGCGCATTACTTTGGCGGCTCGTAAGTGACAATTGAATTAAAATAATTTTTGAACATGTCATAATTAACTGAGGAAAAAGGTGCGCAATTGAAAAAAGGTTTACATTGTTGATAAATTTTGTCATGCAACTGACTGTTAAGAAAAACTGAAATTAATAAAAAAACGTTTTAAAATTAAACTGAGCCGTATATATATTCCACAGTTGTAATGAGTTCTGATGTAGTGCAATGCTTCTGCAATCAAATGATTTTCGCGTGCTGAGCAGGCGCAAACTAGATAAGTATTTTTGACATGGTCGAATATTTTCAACAATTGCAATTCAGTGCATGGTGTCACGTGTATTGTATGTTTGCTAACATGTATTGTTTGCTAACACTGAAAGAATTACCCAAATTCGCAAGTAGCAAATTAGAAGCCATGTCTACTGTCCTAATATCCAACGATATCTTGGCTGACGAAGTACACCGTCTCCTGATATGCCTCCGAAGAGTACTCACTGCGCTCAATATATGTGCTTCCATTTTGCTAAACGTTTTTATTCCGCTGTAATTTTGTGGCCTCAACCGCGACGCAAGCCCAGAAACACAAACAGAAGCTTATGCGCTAGGGAAGACGGCAGGGCATAAGCAAAAGCATAAGCCTTCTGCCAAGGTGGTGCCTATCAGTTCCTGCTTACGGTCGGTGTTATGTACAGTGAGGACATGGTCGGTGTAAACGTAAAGTGCTCGCTGATTGGCTTTAAGTCTTTTGCTTATGCCAACATGTCTTCACTGGACACGATAGGACAAAAGCATAGGCATAAGAAAAATGCAAGGTTTAGATATTCTTAGCTATAATAAATGCTATGACTTATGTCAATTATGTTTCTTTTACGCTCACGCTTATGCTTAGGTCGCGAGTTAGGGCAGGGCTTAATTGCCGCCAAAACCAAGCCATCCATTTCCTCTGCAATCCATTTAACTACAGCTGAAGTTTTCGTAGAAACGGCTTGTCGTTTGAACTGCAAAAATCTGCAAAATATTGAACCTCTCGCTTCCCTCCGACCCAACTAGGTTTTAAAGCTCCCTTGACGGGTATGTTTGGTGTAGTTCGGGTACCTGCTGCTGCAAAACTCGCGGGAATATATATAACACGCTACACTTTCAAAAGAAGCATCAAGCAAGTTGCTTGTAAACAATACTTTCTAGTAAACAGATCAAGGTAACAGTTTTATCGTTCTTTTGTTTTCCCGAGGCTATTATTCTCATGTTTTTATATAATATAATGATTCCTTTTCAATGAAAGCACACATACATTTTAATATCCACAGTTAACTTTCTTCAGGCATTCAATGATAATCATCTACAATATTATTTACCGTCTTTGTACCTCAATATGTATGTTAAAGATCCGAATTCAGGTTAAGATTTATAACTATACCGCTGTTCTTTTTGTTCTATTTCCTGTAAACGCCATTACAAAGCGTGCACTGTTTCACAAACAGGTGATTTCTTGACAGTTCTTACGCATTTCCTGAACTGCGTGGGATTCTTGTCGTATAAAAGCGAGTCGGGAGACCTAATCTTAGAGCAAGAAGTACAAGGCTTTGACGTTTTTCGCCATAGGGAATGGTAGGTTTATTTATGGAACCAATTCTGACAAGAAATAAAGAAAATGCAAATTATTAATATCTCTAGTCACGCGTCAGTACAACCCGAGTATGTAAACAAACGTAACAGTTTAAAATATTCGAACAGAGAAAATCATTGTGCATATACTGATCAACAAGAAGTGTAGTTTTTGTAAATAAATAATTAATATAGTAGGTAAAAAGGCAAATAAACATGCAGAATCTTTTAATCTTCGAATCTTGAATCTTTTTGACTGGTTGATGATGCTTTGGAGCAGCCGGGCAGCCAACACCACATGCTATCCAGATTACGAATAATCCTAAATCTCAGAAATTAAAGCGAACTGTTGTAGGCGGTTGAAACCGTAACTTTATTTTCCGTATTTATTTTCCAGAATTCCCAACTCTATCCATAGGGCACAATGCATGGAGAGTGGGGGGAGATTGAGAGGGATCTGGGGAAGAATGCGTCTTTTCTCGACCCAAGCCCCTCGCCAATCTTTCACTTGTTCTGCGCGCCGGCTTCCAAACGTTCTTTTTCTTTTTTTCCATTTCCTTTCTCAAGAGCAAAACGAAAACTCTGAGACTCAGTAACGCAGACATGACCTGGTATCCTGTGGTCTTCACAGCAATACCAAAAATTAAGTACAGAGGAGTCTAACTACCCCAGCCACTACCTCACCAGAATGCACACCAATCCTTAACTAAAGAAAAAAAAACAAGAAGAAACCGGAAAATAGGAATTTGACTTAACAAAATTATATTCAACTGTCCAATTAACAGTCTGGTATAATACAAGAGATAGGAAATGCTGATTTCTAGTGCTAGTCTCTCGATGCTGGTTCACCACTGGCTGCCCTCCAGCATTTTATAAAAAAAAAACACACACACACACAAAGATTTGATGCCGAGCGTCCATTTACTCTACTCGCTAAAATGGAAGCCATGGCTGTGAAGTAAAATGTGTCGCCCAGTAACAAAATGTGCCAAGGTCTGAACCTAGAACTCTCTCACGAGCTGCAGGCTTACCTTACCTTACCTTATCATGACGACTTTTTAACAGAACTATCCGACCGTTATTAGCTACGGGGGACTGGGTTTCACACAGGTTTATGTCACCATATCGCATATCACCTTGTTTTTTTGAACCATAATACTATTATTTTATTCGTTGACGAGTCGCCAACCACCTGACCAAAAGAAAAGGAGACTCTGGGGACGAGAATGGTCATGTGGTCAGCGAACGGAGGGTTCCACTCCTCAACGACATTTTAAGGCGACTAACACTGGGGATGAGATATGCCACGTAACACAAGCTACGCGCATGTTAGGTATTCCTCTCAGGTTGGTTTGTCACCAACAGTTTCAACCTGATACTAATTAAGGCAGTGAACAAAAAGTTCTATCACTCCAAACTTTATAGCCGAGCTTATAAATCTTCGAGGCTCTGAACCTACTCCGTATAATTTTTGAGCTTAAAAATCTTCAAGGCTCTGAACCTACTCCGTATAATTTTTTTAAACTTTGCAAAACGTTGCATCGTATCATGCTTATCACAATTCGATAATAAGAAATGGGGGTCACCGAGCTCGTTTTTGAATTATAAGAGCCTAAAGCTAAAATTAAGAGTGTTTTTTAGCAGGTCATCTTGTTACTATGGTAACCTGTTACATAAAAAAGATGAAATGCCCCGAGATATCAATAATAGCAATAATTAAATTGAGTAAATAAATAATAGTTTTTTTAGCTTATTTTAATGCAAAACGTTTTGAAGGAACATCTTTTTAGCAACTCAAAAACAGGAGAGAGATTAAAAAAAGAAGTAAATCAAATGGCACTTGTTTCAATGCTGTTTGGAACATCAAGTTAGGTGATGTTGTCAATTTTATGTACAGACACCTGCTTTGAACTGAAACCGCCCTTTGTGTTATGAAAAAGCTGGAATTCGGCGTCTGTTAATACAGCGATCTGCGGACATTTTTAAAGTCAGGTAAAATGCAATTTCGTATTATACATTTTTATCCTAACATTTTGAATTTGTGTACCTAAAATGTTCGCCGCAGCACCAACAACTTGAGATTGAACGTATTTCGTTTTTGTAGACCACACTGCAGAAAAAATGATCATCCATTCCAACCTTCGCAGCTCTTCTAAATTTCGCAGAAGAAAAAACAGCAAAAAAAGAAACATTGAATTAGCTGCCACTCTAGAATTTCAGCTGCATCGACGACAAAACGTCAAGGTATTAAATCTAGATCAAAAAGGCATAACTCACTGTATTTCTATCTACTTTCCCTCGCCGAAATTTCGCCGGCACAGTAACAAGGCGTTCCAATGAGGACTGATAAGAGTACCACTCACTTTAAAAATACAGTTTCGATTTTGGCTTGTTTTAGTTGAACCAACTAGCACTTACCATGATGATAATAAACTCTGTTCAGCCCGTCCGAACTACAATTTTTTCCATTGACATACAGCTGAAACGTTATTGTCTTTGTACAACGTGTTTTGTAGTTGGTTCACATAAGTGGGTTTGAACGACGGTTTTCTGTAAGAGATGAGCTGTTTCATGTTTATATATTTTGTTCTTGTTGCCTCTAAATCATGAAGTGTTGCTTTTTTCAGTGGCAATCGTTTTTGCTTCATTTGAAATAAAATCTTCTCTTTCATTTTTTTTTAAATAAAACACAATCGAAAGACAATTTTATAAACGGCGTATAGCAACACTCTGTAACCAAAGCGAAACGGAGGCCGAGAGCCTGCGTGAGATCTTAGCGCCTTCAGGTTAATTTTAATTTTTTAATTTTAAGGTATCGACTGCTTACAGGTAACTGAGATAGCAAAAATATCCCTTTTTCGTAAGAAAGACGATAATTATCTTGGGCCCCGACCACACAAAGTAAACGTTTTCATCTCAACGAAAACGAAGCAAAAATATTACCGCTTACACCATAGGCCGCCCAGACGTTGAATACGATTATAACAATATTTTAGCCGTTTGTAAGACAATGTATGAGAATGCTTCGAAAATTACTGTAAATGCCATGTGTAGAAAATAATTTGAATAAAATGGCTTACATTATGTTTGCATTGCCTTATTTCAGTGATGTCTCTGGGTTCCTGGAGGTGGTTTCGAGCCATCTTGGTGAGTTTTACTTTCTGGCGGTTGGCTTCCCCTAAAGACATGTAAAGAGAAACGATCGATCCAGGAACCCAGAGACATCAAAATAAGGCAATGCAAACATAATGTAAGCCTTTTTATTCAAATTATTTTCTACACATAGCATTTACAGTAATTTTCGAAGCATTCTCTTACACCGTCTTATAAACGGCTGAAATATTGTTATAATCGCATTCAACGTCTGGGCCGCCTGTGCCTACACTAGTGTTTTGGGTTTGTCTTTCATATAACAAGACGCATGTTGTGCGTTCACTCCGGCCATTTTGGTTTGAACGACGATGCAGTTCAGTGACACGAGTCCTCCACATGGAAAAGCTCACCAGCAAAGACCTCTGGGATTACGTCACAAGATTGCGCAAGAATGCAGATTTGTGTCGACAAAGAAATCGAGCCCATTTTATAACTCCTGGCCTCCAGCCGGAGTAAAAACGCATACTTTTTGATACACTATTCCAGGCTCTCGGTCAGTGGGGACGATATAGCCGGAAACGCAGGAGAGTGGTGACGGGGGTACGGGAGAGAAAAGGAGAAGGCGGGACCTGGCATACTCTACCATACTCTACCAGACCCCGCTCGTCACCCGCCCGCTTTTTGATCGTCCCCACCGAAAGAGAGCCTGCAACAGGCTAGATTTCATCTATCATCCACACGCCTTAAAACGCTGACAGAAACGACAGCATACACCTTTTTTTGGCACCGTTTTCAGAAGCCTCCGTTTTCACCTATCCACATCAGAAACGGAGCGTTTTCAAAGCGATGCGTTCAGTCAACAGGCTCCACTTTTGACCCGTTTCCTCCGTTTTCATCTTCGTTTTCGATCGTTTTAGTGTTGACGATAGGCGAAAACGCATCAAAAAGTATGCGCTTTCATAAGTAACTCTAGTCAGGGCTTATGTGGGGTTGTGCATGTGCCTGTCCGACTCTCTTTCGTACGGATCTAGTTAAAATTCGAGATGTACTTGCCGAAGTGCGCAGAGATATATGTTGTAGTTAAAAATGAAATTCCTTTGTCTCTTAACCCTATTATTCATTGATTATGAATAATTAGTGTTAGAAGACAAAGGAAATTGAGAATCAAACTAGGTTAAAATTATTTTTACCTGAATTTAATTTTTAACTACAACATATACAAGGCCAACCGCAACTGAAAAAACATCACAAAAACGCCTTGAACAAACCAATGAAGCATGCTGCACTTTATGTTATATAGTTTAATGACAAACTCTGACCAAGAGCGTATACTGCAACTTATCTTCATATGTACAACAGTATTTCACTTCTAATATGTTACTTTACAACAGGCAAAGGTCTAGATCAAAATGTTTTCCGTTCACACGAAAACGCAAAGCCAAGGTTTTCAAATTCCTCCGCTTTGAAAAGTGTTTTTCGAAAAGCTCCGTTTTCGCGACGGATTAGTGTGGACCATAAGCCTACCCGTTAAAATAAAGCCACGTTTTCAAATTTATTGTAACATTTCATGCGACTTGTAACGTTGCTGAAACAATGCAGCGCTGCTATGATAAAACTACTTATTATTGCCAGGAGCTACTCGAAAAATAGTGAATAGCTTTTCACCAATCGCAAAGCGCGTAACATATTTCCCGATCTCTAATTCTTGGTTCCATAAAAAAATGTTATAACTCACTTAACACACTACAGTCTGTGCTGCTCAATCTATGCAGTTGCTAATATATATCGTAAATACACCAGGTGTGTCCTTGTGCTTTCAAAGGGCGACTGCCCGGAGCGCATAACTTGGAGAGTACATACACTTATCTCAAAATGACAGCCAAGCTTACATTGAGCTATATTTAGAATACGCCTGGTAAGCATTTCTACTTACCAAACTTTTGATAATCAAGTCAAGCTAGACAAAGCCTTTTAGCATAAGCCTAATATTGTTCTTGATAGTTGTGGTAAATAGTGAATTTCACCTTAAAAATTCTTAATGGAGCAAATTTGAAGCAGGTTCTGGATTGAAACTTTGATCAAAAATTGCTCAATCTGAACTTACATTGGATCACAGATATAAAATGTGTACTTTTCTTCAAACTTGACTACTTCTACTTTTAATAACAATGTACACCGCCTTTTAAAAGCAGTGCTTTTGTTAGTGACTATACGGTCACCTCTACATAATACTGTAGCTTATAATATGTACAATACACAGTAAAATTAACAATTATACCCAGTGGGGAAAGCTGTGGTTTTTATCAAACCTTCCTACAAAACTTCCTAAAGAGTCCGATTCACTATCTATGCAAATACTCTGAACGTTACACATAATATTATCGAGATATTATAAAAACATGTTACGCTGCATTTTTTTTCGGGGGGGGGGGGGGTTTTAAAAAAATTTTTTTTTTTAAAAAAAGACCCCCCCAAAAAAAATTTTGAAAAAAAATTTTGTTTTTTTTTTTTTTTGGGGGGGGGGGGGGGCTATAAAGCAATTTTGGCTGTATTAAGTGTTCACATCACAAAAGATGATGTCCTTTTTTGCAAACCGTCTCAATCTTTCTTAGTCTCAACCTTGTTAATTTCATCTTGTTAATTTTCGCTTTGTCATGAATTCTTTGGTATAATGTTTCCATAAGATCGTAATACTAGCAATAAAGATAAACATTGCATAAAACGTACAACTGTTTTTAAAGACATGTTTAGGCATGCTTATGCCATCTTCAGTTTAATAGAGTGACAAATGATACGTGATCGGTGTTTTTCAACCTTACAAAGTTATTATTTTGAGTTCTCCTTGAATTTAACAGTAATTTTATAAATTAGAAAACTCACTCAAAATATCCATAACCCTAGAGACCGCTGTGTTTAGTTTGTAACTCCCATCACCTGAAAATGCGAATATTTAACCAGCAGAGAAACTAATAAGATCACAACCTGGAGCAAATTAGACATTGATCTCTTTCAACAGAAATCAAATCACGGTTAAACTATAAGATGTCTTGGATGTTAGCATAACACCTTTAATTTTCTATAGCGAGTAACTCTCACTCTCCATCCTTTCTTTGTAGTATGTATGTTATCATTGGCTCGGGTTTTCCCTTCATGGTGACTGGACCTCTCTTTTTGAACACAAAACTATCATGTGGTTGGCACAGCAGAGATCTGCAAATTGAGATAGATGCTATTGACAAAGATGCAAAATGCAAAAACATTCTATAAAGAGTTGGTGTCTCTAACAATCCCTTGGCTCATAAACCTGTGTAGCAGGTTTAAAATGGGGGAAAGGGGGAGGAAGAGTGTCAGGGGTGGTAGGGGTAGGGGGGTGTGGATGAAAGGAGGAAAAACTTATTTTTCTTCTTCTTCTTGTTTTGCATCTCCCCTCCCCAATTTTGCCTGCAACACACCTGGCTTTGGCGCCATAAAACAACAATGATAACCAAAAGCACACATGTTAGAATCACAAAAAACCCAGATTGATCACATATGGATGATTATCATTCGATGCCCTTTCTCGTTCCTTTTTATTGGCCGAGAGCCCACCATGTGACCTGCAAATAGCTGCCTTCAATTAATGGTCGGTTTGTGCATTAAGTACATGTACATCTAAATGTGTTTTGTTACAAATACTGGTAATATTCTGCTCATGAACTGTCAGAGTGTGATTTAAATATGAAAACAAACTTGGTGATTGATTGAAAAAACAATTATTGAACTTGGTTATCGCAAAATATTGTGTTTTGTCAGTGTCCCACAGATCAATAATATCTCATTTGCCGAAGCCAAAGGCTGAGGCAAATAATATTAATTATTGATCTGCGAGACCTCATCCAATAAATTGAATAATAATGTTAATTTTTTTTTGCTAGATTGTTTGTTTGACTCTTTTTTAACAGTGCATAGGAAACAGAGCAAATCTTAAGACAATAATATCAATCACCTGTAGGCAAATTCAGTAACATTGATCTTTCCCCGCAGTCCAGTAGTCTCTGTACGACTTGTCAAATTGACAGTGTTTCCAAATAGACAATAGCGTGGTTTCTTCTGACCCACAACACCAGCCACAACCTCACCAGAATGAACACCAATTGTGATCTAAAACAAGAAAGAAGTCCCTTATTTTATGAAATTACAACATTAAATTTGACTTACATAAAAATATGCAGTCTTCTTCTTGGGACCTCTTCCTTCTCTAGCCCTGAGTTACAGATGCTACCTACCATGGTTTACTAGCATAAGGGTTATTTACATGTAATTTTCTGTCTGCGTGGGCTACATTTATCCTTACTCCATTTGAGAAAAACTTTCACAAGTTGTTCTTTTCAACATTGAGGAGGAAAGGATGCAAGCAGCAGTAACAATGCAAATTTTTTTTTTTGGGGGGGGGGGTATTAATTTTCTTCACTTGTGCCCTGGCGCCAAGTTGGCGCATAGGGCCTCAGTATTAATTTTGGATATAGGTATTTCCTAAGTAGGAGAGGGCTATAAATTGGGAATTCTTGAAAGCTGTAAAACCATCCTCAGAGACCCAAGGGCAGCTAGTTAGTCCAGAGGACAAGGTATTTCTGGGCGAAATATTGATACCATTACATATGGTCACCTGCATCTTCCTCCCTTGAGCATTCACTTCTTGTACAATGTCAATCATGTCCAGAGCCAGATTTGCAATATTGATGGCATGTTTTGAGCATCTTGTTGGTAACCCACTCACAGCCATGTATTTGTCTCCCACTGTCTCAACCTGAAATACAAATTTCGTATTAGTCATAACAAGTATCAAAATTTGCCTTCTGAAAATAGATGGAAGTCACTTGTTCATTTCTGTACATCCAATGGCTCGGAACTACTGATTGAACCAGTATGATGTGTTAGGTGTTCCAGTAATATCCATTCACACCCCATGGCCATTGGAAATTCCAAGGAGCTGGAAGATCTCAAAAGGCTCTTGACACTGTTAAGTATGGAATGAAGTGAAACCTGAATTTCTGTTCAAACCAAAAACCTTCAGTTAATAATAAAGCAGAAGCTATGTTGCACAAGTAATATTCTGTGAACAAAATACAGTCTAACCTTCTAATAATGGCTTCTGCACAGAGGATATTTAATGTCCTTGTAGAAGGGTGGCGGCATTATGGGGAGGTAGGGATGTAATATAACACCGTTGTTATCCTTAAAAAATGCTTAGTGTAGCACGTAAATATGTAACACAGTCAAAATATATCTGTTTAATCAGAAAGAAACCAAACAATAACAGAGATCAAGGGCACAGTATAGATCAAGTTTTCTGACCTTTTCTTGGGTTCTGTATACACGATTTGTCAGTCGTTGATTAACTGGTTGTTGTCAAGAGGTTATTGTCACAGTTTGGACAGTTGCTGTTGCGGACAGGTGGCCATTGTGGAGAGGTGGTTGTTAGCTGAGGGTCGACTATAAAAAACAAACTCTCCCTGAGCATTGCATGTGTGTTCCTTACCTTGAAAACTTCATTGTTTTTATCAGCCAAAGCATCAAACTTGGTATACGTCTCGTTAAGAAGTTCCACAATTTCCATGGGTTCACTGCTCTGATTACAATAGTTTGTGAAATCCACAATGCCGCTGAACATGATTGTGACAAGCTCATACTTCTTGGCCATGACAGGTCGTTTTAGTCTTAGGTCGTTAGCCACTGATGTCGGCAGGATGCTGTACAGGAGTCTATCAGTGAGTTGCTGTTCCTTCTGCAGCTCACGTGATGTCTGCTGAAGCTTGTCAGTCAGGATTTCAAGTCGCTGGGACAGACGTGACTCTGCATTGTGTTGCTCCGACAGGAGAATGAGATCTCTGGTTGCATCGTGGATTGGAATGTCACTCAAATACAGACCTAGAAACATGTTAAAAAAATTATCTGCATACCATTCACACCAGGGTCAAATTTCACAAAGCCACTCCTTTTAATCTAATTTTGAGAGCTCAAGACTTGATTACCCATGATAATATATTTCCTGAGATTTTTTGGTTTTGCTTTTTCCTCCTGTTCAGTGTTTGTAAGCCTTCCAAAGCTATTCATTTTTAAAATGAACTTAGACCTTCACATACACAACAAAAAAAATCACACAATATTTAATTTCCTACTAGATGTATGCCAACTAGAAGATATATCTTAGCTACATCTACCAACCTATTTCATTGAGGCCATCCAAGTTAAGAACACTTGGTGAACAGAGGAACATGACGCTATCACATTCAGGCAGATACAGCATCTGTCCACGGAATCTCATGGTTGGAAAATCCAGAGTACCTATGTCTTCCTCTGAAACTGTTGTCAAACTAGTAGAATCTAAAAGTCCTTCTTTTGTTTTGACAACATACACCTTGTTAATGAACTGCAAAATGTGGTCAAATGTCAATTGAATATGTGGACGGATGACTTCAAACACTTCATTGAGCTTTGTCTGACCAACTTTCACAGAAGGCAAAACTCGGAGCAGAGAAATGCCTGCTTGGTAAATAACCATTTCATTGTCGAAGATGATGTGAAATGGACAAGCTTGGCAGAATGTTTGATTGCTGATTTTAGAACTTAATGTGACCAACTCCAGCTTCTGTTCCATCTTTTGAATTTGCTTATCATGATGTTTGAGTTTTGCCATGTCATTGTAGTTTTCTGGTGTGACAACAATCTTTGACCATGTTTTTTCTTGGTTTGTCGGGAAAGATACCTTAATATTTACCTTAGTTTTATAAACTTCTCTTGCAACTGCTTTCACAACACCTACAACCATGTACTCAAGCCCGGCCCTTTCAGAATGATATAGGATTTCTATACCATGGCCATCAGGTGTATCTTTGGCTTGAAAAGAAGGTGCTCGCAAGCCTGGAAAAATGAACAGGAGATGTTCATGAAGTGCGTCCAGACTGTTGAAAAAGTCTTTCAAGTTACTTCCGAGACTGTCAAGCATCTTCTCGTAGCCAGAGTTTTGGCAAAATTCAAAGAAGATTTCCCCAAACTTTTCCAAAATGGCATTGTGTGATAAGCCTAAAAAGAAATACAAGATTGTGTTAAGTTCCAGAAAACATCAATACCCCCCCCTAGCCCTCTGGAAATTCCAATCAAGCTTGATGTATTTTATCCTGGGAGGGGGTACTCCCTTACATGGGCTATATAGGTATGTGTGGCCCCAAAGGGTATGGTTTTTCAGCCATTTTAGTCATAAATAGGGTATCAATTTTAGCCATTTTGCCACCATTTTGGTCATAAATAGGGTATTGATTTTTGCACCCTAGTCTTCAATTTGGATTTTTTGTTTTAGGAGAAGCTACTTCTTCATCATGCCCTCCTTCTCCCATCCGCGCTTTGCCTTCCTCTACCCTGTTTAATGCCTGCTACCCAGGCTAGATAAAGCCAGCAAAAAAAGCCCTTCACAAATGTTTACGGCAACTGTGTATTAAAGTCATAAATAGGTTATCAAATTTTTGGTCAGGTCATAAATAGGGTAGGAGAAACTGAAGATTTTGATCATAAATAGGGTAAGGGGTTTGGGAAGCAGGCCGCACACCCCTACCCAATTTTTCTGGGAGTACCCCTTCCCTCTCCCTGGGTATTTTATTTAAACTTTATTAACTATGGTCCTGGTATAAGGAGCAAACTCCAGCAGTTGCCCACAATGTTAGCTGATTGAGAGGCCCTGTCTAGGTAGAACTTAACTTGCAACACAGCCTTGAGACAGCAATAGGTACGGAGGCTCCTAACATGATGATAAACAAATGACTTGTGTTCAAATTCTGACCCTCTGAATTTAGCACCTCAACAGAACCCCCCTCCCCTCCGATCCGCTAATAAATCTTCACAAAGCATGTAATCACCCTCAACAAAATTATTGTTGATTTTTATGTTGTTACTGTATCTGTGTGAAAAAGGTATTTCGGATTTGACAAGTTTGTAAGTCGTGTGTCAAATCAGCTCAATACAACCGCAAGCATCATCTGCTTGTCACTGTCGTTTCGCTGTCTTTCCACAGCGCCAGATGTCTGAAGATTTGGTACGCAAAGCAAAGCAACATCGGCTTTTTTTTTATCTAAACTCATTCCTCGATCAGTAAGTGATCGTTAACCGATTTTCTTTTAAAATATGTCTCCCACTTCAGCGCTCAGTGCCTCGCTTTGTATCCAAAGGTTTATACAGCTCCGTGACTTTTTCACCCTCATTTGAATTTAAGCGAAACAAACAACGCACAATCAAATGAATATTAAAAAATCTTAGTTTGCTTGTTAAGAAGTCTATTCATTCAGAGAAGGACTATCATATTCTTTGTAGTTCAAGATAGCCATTTATTTATTTTGACAGGGCGCTGAAACTTTTTACAAGGGGACAATTCAATGTAAACAACAACAGGCGTTCGTTCGGGCCTTCTAAACAAATCTGGCAAATTTGGGGTGGGATTGAATCCCATTCTTATATAATTACTTCGCCATTTAGGAAATGAAAATTTTGACATAAAATTATAAAACATAAAAGGCGCGAACGTAAAAATTCAGAAACCCCGGGATGACTGGAAAAGCAGGCAAATACTGTACACAGACACAGTTGTGTACTCACCAAGAACTTCGGAAGCGACTCTCAATAGGTCGAATGTATTTTGGTCATCATATATCCGTCGCTGGTTGAACTCTCCTGTCTCTCCTAAATCGAGATTTGCTTTCTTCCTACGAGGCAAAAATCAAGGTATACAATCAATCGCGAGGAAAAAATCCGTGACATTATTGTTGACATCAATACTTTTCGATTGGCGAAAGTCGCTTCGCTCGATCGCTTTTGAGCCGATGGCTGATTTACAAATGCTGATCTGTAAATATACATACAATATCTCTTCCCATGTTTCGAAGCTGCTCTCTCGTATCACAAACTCCTGTAAAGCTTGGTTCACAAAGCCGTACATGGTCACAGCAGTCGGCAGACCGACAGATGCCCAAAAGCAGATTTCTGCCAAGAACGACCCGGCGATAATTGACTTGACACTCGACACTTCCCACAATCGCTGAGCGACCAAAAACAAATGTCACCTGTTTTGCATAATAATAACAATACTATAAACGGCTTGATAGGCTTATATTAACATTTAAAGGTTAAAGGACCCTCGACAATCGCCAAATCCGCGGGGATTGAAGAAACTTACAAGATTTAAAATCTCGCCTAAAACTTGTCATGCGCAATTTGACATGGCGAAAAATGTGTGAGACATATCAGCTAATTACAGAGATTACCCTATCAGAATAGACCACCTAAAATTAAATAAATGAGAATCTATAGTTACGGACGCCTAGGAGTCAAATAGTTGACTGATTGGGGTTACTATGCAAAAAATGTTCAGAAAAACAACGTGTTATGTCACACTTGGGCGAGTTTTGTCACGAGTCACGCGGATGAAGCGTTACGTGACGCGTACACCAGTAATCCGATAATTGTCGTCGTCAGCATCAACATCGTCGTCATCATCATCATAACAACAACAAGAGAGTCTGGATGGGGTTGCTTATTAATTATTATTTAGTTCGCTGATAGTGTTCAGCCATCAGACATACTCACCTTTGAGTCACGCGAGCGCGCGAGCAAGGAGGATCAGAGTGCCTAGTCGCTTGCACGAGTGTTCCTTGTTAGAAAGCCTGCTCGCAGACTTCCATCAGAAATACTTTTTCTCCATTTCTTAGTTAATAAAGTTTTACTTCAGTCTCACTTCCGACGTCATTACATTTCTCGAATGACATTTTGACCAATCCTCATAAAGTTTAATGAATACCGGTAATGGAATCGCTTGTAGGTAGATCTTAGTTCGTAAGTCTTATTATGGCACAACATATTGTTGTGGGGCTGTACAATTTGCTGTCAAATAATTATTTCAGTTCCTATCCAAAGACTAAGAATCGTGAGGACTCGTAACGTTTACAACGGAGATTTTAATGCCCGTGCAGCGTGACGAAAGAGCGGTTGCCTTATTTTGTTGCTAACATGGCTGGTATGCTTTAAGGCGGGGCAGGAATAGGCTCCTGAGAGGGGGTATACCAGAAGGCCGTATTTTGGCTGGGTATTATGGTTTTAACGGAAATATCTCGTTGACGTTTCCAGCAATCAGAAATCTCTATGCTCATATCACATACCGGTATCTACGTTTCTGGGTATTTTGTAAAGTTTTTGAGATGTTTAGGTATATTTGTGGATAAATAGTTTTTCTCAAAGGATAAGTTAAATTTATTGAAGATTTGATGTTGTTTTAAAATTAGAATTTGAAGTTAAAAATTGGTAGACGTACACCAAACACTTGCCCACCAACCTGGGATGTCCTTTCGATAGCGTTCAACTGTCTGGTGATGTTCCAAAACTATTTTTCCTTCTTCTTTGAACACTTCCTTAAACTTGGTAAAATTTCACTTAAATTAACGTGTACCCCGCCTTAACTTAACCTACAAGTAAGTTCTGGTACCGTGATGAGAACCAATCATTGATATCCAGTTGTTCACATTTTCTGAACTCTCCAGTGTTGAGCCAATAAGTCGTTACGGTACTGAATGATTAATGTGTAAACCGGCTAATTCTCTGTGATTGCACACAAAATGAAGTTGAGTCGAAGTTGAGTCGAAGGCCGGGGTCGAAGGGTAGCTAAGAGTAGCCTGCGTAGACGGCGGAAGTGGGTGCCCGCGCGAACTTTGGTCCCGAAAGAGAGAGTGCAAAAAGCCGCGCAGGTTGTGAGAAGAATGGGGAGGAGTCTAGTTGAATTCCCGAGGAGAAACAGAATTAATATGTAATTTAACTCGAAAGCACTCCGGCATGGATTTTCCAAACTACGAAGAGAGACCCTAGGAATGAGGTTGTTTGTTTTCCTCTCGGTAACTATGCTCAAAACAATGTTATAACGAAAATAGAATAAAATTTCAAAGATACAAAAACATACCTTTTGTCACACAAAGTGAACTAAAACTGAATGTTTCCCTAGGTATAGCTGATAGCATTGTAAACTTTGTTAAATTTGCATGCGAGTTTAGAGTCACCATATAACTAGTCATCAAGCTAGATTTATAAACAAAAGCGTTATCTCAGTAGAACAAGACATGTATAATTTATTTATAATTTTGATCACTGATGCATCGAAAATTCGGTTAAGTTATCTGCCTGGGAGTAGAAATTAAAAGCGTGCGTAATTTCCGTCGCAAAAATGAGCTTGAACAATTAGCTAGTTTGGTTATTTCCAGGATTAATTACTAACGTCTCGGCATTGAATCAATCTGTTTTGAAAACCCCAGTTTTTTGTCCAAAGATTTCATCAATCAAGAAATTTTGCTCAATAGTACATTCTTTTTCTATTATTTACGATATTTTGACTCCAAATGTTGCTACGAATGTCCTCCTAACGACAGCTGAAGGCAAGACTTAAAATACATTGTATTAAAATATTCGGAAGGTCCGGAAGACGTCTCAGTAGTGGCATTCAAATTCGTCCCGCGATTTGTCTAGATTTCGGTGTGGTCAAATGACATTAAACAATTGATCTTTACTTAAGGGGCAACGAAATTAAAGGGGACATTTACTGACAAGTTCTTTTTAATTGCCTCACAGAGCAATTCAGGACAGATTTTTGGGGCAAAACTGTTTGGAAATGGAAGCTTTGCATTTTTTTTCCGCCTTTAATTATCGGCTCTCCCGACAAAAGGTTTTGCCGCGATTTTAAAATAAACTACTTCTTATTCAGTGAATACTCGTTTAAGTGACCCCAGTGAAAAGGAAAGACAGGCTGCCCGCAGTGTGTATTAAAGCATTTTAATAATTTGGAAGCATTAAATCTGGTCAGATTTGGAGGGCAATCTTTTTCTTTTCGTTTCATTTTGAACGGGGTGCAAGGTTGAATTATTTTAAAATAGGAAATTTGCTAATCCACATTTAAAGAGGACGCAGCAGTTTTAAAAAAATATATACAGTAAACAAAAACTGTATATATTTTGAAATGTTATCCACGCACGTCAGATTTTACAACGTACAGTAATTTTCTGTTCTTTGAAAAGTGGATTACACAAGTGGATTACACAAGTTTTTATTAAGTCGGCGGAAATATAATGTCGGCTAAATTCAGTCGTCCTCCAAGGTCGCGCATGTGCTTTATCTCTTTACTTAGGAAACTGCTTAGAAAAGTGTAAACAGAAAACGCTTTCAGTGTCTTTACAAACAAGATGCACCCTGAAACACATGGAGCTCTTCTTTCCACCCATCCAAGGAAAAATCCCTCACGACACAAGACAAGAACAATAGAGAGTCGGCCGAAAAAAAAAAACGACTGGGTTTCTCTGTAAAACCTGTTATTAGTTTTTGTGGTTTTCCGCTAGATATAAAAAGATTTCTCTCTCTTTTATAGCAATGGGTATTAACGGAAGCAATTTTCTCAAGATCGCACTTTTTTCCTCTAAAAAGGTTAATGGTTATGTTGACTAAAGTGTAGTTAACCTTAGAATGTCCAAAATCTAGGTAAAGATTATTACGTACTCTGTCAGCGTTTCATCCCATGATTTTCGAAAAGCCCAAAAAGGACCATTGTGCAGATCATGAAAATGGCTTTTACATTACGGCGATACTTAGTGTCGTGTATTTCAAAATTGAACGAAAACATTCGTTACCATCTTGCAATTTTAATAGACGTTAAAAATACTACATTGACTACCTGAGAGTTTAATTCGCTCGCTATCAGTGACCGTGATATACCGTCCTCTCAGCTTGAGATGTCTGTCACCTGAGGACACGACATGACTAAAATTTCAAAGCGCGGTTAAAATCTCTGGTACCCATTTCAACATAACTCTCCAATTTGCGAAAATCTCCCTATAAAGAAGGTCGAGAATCATACGTGTTTGCAACAAAAAATGAAGTGTATATATATCACATATAATCTCCTGTGATTAAAAATATAGTCTTAGCCATTTATTGCTGTCTACATTTTAAGTACGTATATGCATTTTCGTGACAATAACATGACGACGATGGGAACAATGGAGACACCGCTTATCGTTTAAAAACTACTTTGGCTACCTAACTATTACAAGGCCTAAAATATTCCTCTGCTCTGATTTCTTTAATATGTCAACGCATTTACATTTTTTAGACTATTTTCAGTCTATTGATCACTCAAAATAATTCGTTACTATGAAATTACATTTGATCACTCCTCGTTAAAACCGCCATGTATGAACATAAACAGTCCTGGGACACATTCTATTTAAAGCTGTTTGCCTTTTAAATATTATAAGCATATTCTCAAGTTCTTTGACTTGTTCGAGGGATGAAAGTATAAAAGGACTTTCTTCCAAAACGGCAGATAAGCGTCGTTTAGCGACATAACATCATAATTATCATCCAGAAATGTCGAAACGCTATGAACATAAGTGCTTCATTATTGAAACAAACAATTTTTTCGTCTCTTTAACAAATAGATTCCATGTTGTCATGCGTGTCTTCAGCAATTAATCACAGATGACAAAATGTGGTAAGATCAAAAAAGTGAAACACGAGGCGATTGCTGAGGGTGTCACTGGTGTTTTTATCACATTTTGACGTTTTCTGTGCTCTATTACTGAACAGATACGGAATTTGTCTGTTTTATATATTTAAGGATTAAAAACAAATGTTAATGACGTCATCTATACGTCTGTCCTCCAGTTGATCAAAACAACAAATAGAGAATAACTTGACTAATTATATAAAAGAACCTTGATAACAAGTAAATAATAACAGCATTAAAATCACAGTCTCGGGATTGAAGACTTGAACTTTCAGAGAATATCAGTCTTTCAGAGAATATCAGAATCATATTATCGTGATTGAAGACTTCAACTTTCAGAGAATATCAGTAAATTTGAATCTCACAGGAAATCACAAACACATTTATATACTGCTGAAACAAATTGCTTTTAAATGGCTGGAAATTCTGTTTAACCCTAAAAATTTGTGAAATTAGCGCGACGCCATCTTATGACGTCACTATTCTTTCTATTAACAGAATTCGCTGGACGCCAAAAATACGATGCAAATTAAAATCTGATCGCGAGGAAAAAGGAAAACATGAAGTTAACAGATCATTTTCCTACACTTTTAACAAATTTAGAGGTTAAATAGATTTCAATCAATTTATCGGCAATTTGTTTCAGCAATGGACATAAATGTATTTTTTCCTTTTATTTTCTTTGGTATATCTCGTCAAAAATAATCTTTAAAGGACTCTCAAATTTCATTGTCTTGCTGATAAGTGCTGCAGAACTCTATTTACAGTCTTTTTCGTCTTCGAGATAACGGGTTCATCTTCTTGATCACTCATTGTGATCACCACTGAGAGGGTACTGTCCATGAGGGAGCATTTCGATTCGGTGCTTGCTGCACAGCAACGCTACAACAGAGTTGTATGAGGCCCCTCATATATGGTTCCCCTTTATGAGGTCTCCTGATGGATTGAACTGCTGTTTTACAGACTAAGCCATTTCTAAATTGGCCTCAATCTGCTGGCTGAGATCCACGAGTTCTGACAAGGATTCCTCGTCCATTCCTATCAGGCTGGCCTCGCCGTTCAGTTCCTTTCCTTCGTCCTTTTCAATTTCTTCTTCATCCTCATCAACCTCTTCCTCGTCAAAACTCTCATCTCTCCTGAAATTGTTTGTTTTGTACATAGGACACATGCTTGGCAGAGTAGTTCGTCGTCGCAACGGAGCCTTGTTGTTTTCTTTGTCGTTGCCCAAGTCTTCCAGCTTCTCGTTGACCGACGAGATGTCTACGGCGCTTACTCTCCGTACAGGCAGACCGTCTGGCGCATTATGACGGTAAGCCGCTGGACCAGTATCGCTTCGTCGCTTCGTTAAGGGAGAATGGGTCGGCGAGGTTATCGGTGATCTGAAAATACAGATGCTGTTTGGTGCCACAGAGGCAGCGATGTCCAGAATGGAAGGCTGTTGTCGTGCGTTCTTGCTTTTGCTTAAGAAGAAGCATGGCAATGGATTGGGGATCTCTGTATTTGGCGTGAACTCAAATTCTGTAGACCCTCGGAGGTACCTACACGCAAGCAGGAAAAATTAACTTGGATCCTTTCATTTGTGTAGCACCATTTTTTCTCTTGACAAAATTAGAATTCAGTTCCTTTACATTGTTCTCGGCCAGGGCTCGAACCCGGACCGATCGATCTGGAGGTGAGCGCAGTAATCATGAAGCCACCGGGCCTCCACGCTTCTAGTACAATACGACTAGAGAACATGAGAACAGTTGCATTGAGGCAGGTGCATCGTAAGAAGTTAACTGTGCAACTACTGATCTGAATAAGACGTGGCGACCTATGAACATTGTATTTAACCTCGATCCCAGGCCCTCTCTCCGTTGCCTCCCTTGTCATTGACAATCATAACGACAAGGCGGAGACAAAGGAGAGAGGGCCTGGGATCGACGTTGGTTTGCACAAAAACTTCAAATTTCAAAGTGCTTCACTGTAACCGGCAAAACAAATTTATACTGAGAGACACTCAAATCAACATGAACACAAATAATGAGTTACTATACTATATTTTACCAGAAGCATATCACCTAGGTGATATGCTTCTGATTTCACTTACTACAGATTTGTTTTGTAAGTACTCATTTCTTCTCACCGTTTTGTCTCGTAGCTGACATTGATAAAGCCTGGTTTACTACCCGACTCCATTTTGTTCGCCAGAGTAACTGAACTTCCAAACAAGCAGTAGCGAGGCATCATCTTGCCTACAACGCCAGCCATTACTGAACCGCTGTGAATTCCAATGCGAATCTGAGAAACAAAGAGAATTTCTCTCTCTTACTTACGTCTCACGAAATGGACTCACTCGCAACAAAAAATAGCCGCGGCATACCGTGCTCTGTGTTTTACTTTTCGCACCAAAGTTCGTACATCTTTCAAATCAGAAGCTTGCTTCTGCTGTAAATTGATTGATTGATTTCATTATTATGCCAGCCAGCACTGCCGTAAATTCAAAGGTAACTGAAAAAATGCACTTTTAGAAGTGGTTAATTATCAATCAACGAAGTTCACTTCAAGTAAATATATGAAAGATCGTGTCTCTGAAATGCGGAGAAAGAGGCAAACACGTGAATAAACATAGCACTGAGTTATATACAAAAGTTAAGCAGTTGTGAAATTAAAGCCTGGAAACAATTTAGCCTTGAACGGGATTCAAACTCATGACCTCCGCGATACCGGCGCAGTTCTCTACCAATTACAACTGAGCTGTCAAGCTAACTGGGAGCTCGTTGTGAGTTCGTAATATACCAAAGAATGCAAGTGAATATATAAAAGATCACAGATATATTTGACATATTGACCTGTGAAGAAAGATATGTTATCGCAATGGTTGTATCGCGGTTTTGAATTTTCTCCAGCGCGCAAGTTATCAATGCGGGAATACATCATCAGAATGAAGTTCTGCGGCTCGACTCTTAGATTTCTTTTCCCCTGGAGGGAATGAAGTTGAGAAAAAAGTATGAAGAAAGGACAGAGGTCAGGAGAACAAAACTATCGTCAACCAAGTTCTTAGAGAATCTGCTCGCAATGTGCTATCTGTACAGGTTTACGCGCGGATCAGTATTCATCATCCTGAAGGCTGAGCCATTTTCGTATTCTCGGTATTAGACCGGAGCTAGCTTTCAATTTAGGCTCGTGATGTGGAATGTTATTGAAAAGAGAATCTGAAAAGACCGCCCGCATTAGCCTCAGTTTCAAGCTAGTTCCACTCCAATACCGAGAATACTACGAAATTGGTCAATTAAACCGAAACTGTGAAGATCAGAGCAGATGAATTTTAGTTATACTTGTGTCTTCCTACTCCATAGACTTAAATATCTGTTCTTTTCAATCTTACTGAGCAAATACCTTGAGAGGAGTCTTGTCGACTGGCGAGAGAACCTTTCGAGAAGCTTCCATCATTGAGCACGCCATGTGAGCTACCTTTTCTGCATGATTGTCACATGGCTTTGGTAGACCACCCACTACCATGTAAGCGTCACCGATTGTCTCAACCTACGAAAGGAAAAACCGACGGATTAATTTTGATGTTAGCTTTGTAGCTTTAGATTATCTTGCAAGAAAAAACCGTTGTGTTTCATAACTGCGACCAAATATTTTAATTGACTTTACTTTGTCAATTATCTCAAACTAATTATAGCCGAAACCCAAAATAAATGCCGAATTTCAGCGGCGCCACCTTAATTGAACATTCCCTTTGATCGTGCCGTGTAAGGCAATTACAATTATATTATATTAGAAAGGAAATTATCTTGCAGGAAAGATAGTACTTAAACATAAATTTTGTGGTTTGTTTGTCTGCTTTGAACTTTTTTCTTAAAGAAACGAAATATATTCACCACCCAGCAGTTGTTTTAGGTCACAACTAAACTGAGCGGAAACAAATCATATGATTTGCTCAGTTCAAGTGTGAGTAAAACAACTGCCATTGTAATACTGCTGTCTGTGAATTGAACTATTTAAGTTTTAATTTTTTTCCTAGCGCCTCAGATCATAGGGGGTAAAAGCTTGGAAAGCTTTGAATCTTTGCAAGTGCACTGGCAACTATCGAACTTTCGCAGCAAATAAGTGTTTTGAAAACATCTATAATTATTTACACCAAATGTTGGGGGAAATTTTAGAATATCACCTTGTCAGAAATAAAATAAGGGGAATACGTTTTCACCAACTTTCGAATCGAAATATGGAAATTTACTCGAAACTTTAAACGGTTACCCGCCAAGTCTGTGAATTCGACAATGGGCGGACTCGTATTATCAAATCGGATAAATGAAAAATTTATCGATAAACGTGAATTTTAAATTTTTGAATATCGGTCAGTTTTCTCAAGTACGCCAAACTCCAGTACATTCACTGAAAATATTTTTAGCTTTGTTTGTCCCCAACCAAGATGGCGGTGGACATGAGGAGAAAATCATTTGATTGCTTGTGATGAATAACAGATAACTATGGTGATATAAAAATGACTTCTTAGCTGTAATCAGCCGTCGCAATTGTAAGTCTGGTGAGACACGGAAATAAAAATGCGATTGAGACAGAAGCGCTTTATTTTTTCGCTTGGATGTTCTTTTTTTCGCGCTGATTTATCAGTAGTTTTCGCGTTTTGCGACTCTATGTTCCGCGACAGACGAGAGAGAGTATTCGCTTGCAAAATACACTTCCTAAATTTGATAACGACAATCACTTCAACTCATAAATAATCAATAACTTTTGCCAGTTCATTTGGAATTCATAACTTAAAGGAAGCGATAGCAAATAAGTGGTTGATATTATAGAGAAAAGAACGAATTTCGATCTTTTTCTTATCTCTTACATGTTTAATTTCCAATTGTTTGAAGTATCTTTCTTTTTGAATCAGTGTAAGGCTAAATTTACCGAAAGTAAATAGAAGATCCTTGGTAAATTGCGGCCCATGGCGACAGCATAAAACATTACTTCCAAATTATTAAAGGTAGCAGGCAGTTGTTTGTTATCGCATTTTGTGATTAGGATGTCATATAACGCATTGAGAAAAAAAAACAACAACTATTAATTAAACGGCTTTTAATATTTTGGTTAGTGGAATAGCCAAAATAATCCCTAAAAAAATGTTATCGTTGAGGTTCAGTGTTAATGTCATAGACATTTTTGACATCACAGAAAATCAAAATAACCTATCAAAATTTCAAGACGATTAGGCGAAAATTCATTTGACAATTGCGGGCGATGAAATCAACTTTTTTATCAGAAGAACGCAAGTACAAATTTTTCACCAGCACGTATTCATTTCGTGAGAAAAAAAAAGCATTTTTATCTGTTACCATTCAGGTTTTATGCTAAAATTCATAACTTTATCTAGCCAACGCCCACAACATCCTGACTAGTTTTTGCTTTGTTTTCCATTTTAAGCTTTTAATCTTCTACTTTCCAATTTCGGGTAAGAAGACTCTTTGCTAAGTAGAAAATATCCTGATAAAACCGAGACATAAAGTGACAGGTCCTGCGAGTAAATTTAAATCAAAAATATTCTGAGTGTCAGTGAACAATCTAAACGAGAAAAACGCTACTTGGGGTCGGATAAGAATATGAAAATAAACAAAACCCTCTTACGCAGGAAGTCTGTAAAGCATTTTTAAACAAATAAGACTGCCACATGCGTACAATAATCAAACATCGGAGGTAGAAATTTGCATAAAATGTTTGGAGTAGCTGTATAAACCCTGATGAAGAAACAAAAATTGTGTTAATGAAAAAAGTGTCTCTAGAGGTGCCCACTTCATGTAAATGATTAACCATGAAAGGACAAGACAAAAATTGATTTCTCACGCAATAACAATCTGATAATAAACTTGTGAAACTGAGTTTTTGTTGTATCTTTTCGCAGGTCTTGAAAAAGAAAAGCAATTAAAATCTGACTGCATTGAATTCAGCGAACCGCAACCGACGATGGTTGCGTCTGTTTGCCTTCGGCGCGGAATAAATTCGCGGTTGATCTAAAATGTCATCGCTAACACAACCCACTAAACGAAAGAGGCCGGAGGTCTTTTCAGGTACGACGAAGTTGCAAACATTTGAAAAAGTCGCCGGCTAAGTAGTACGGGTTTTGGGTAAACATTTGTCAATCACAAAAGACGGGTCTCCGTAAATGACAATAGCCGTGTTAAAAAGGCAAGAATGAAGTTTATTTTAAGAACGTACATCAACCTACCTTGTACACATCATTCATCCCGCTTAACATATCGAAGTAGGTGTACAGTTTATTCAACATCCGTACAATGTCCATAGGTACAATTTTGTCGTTGGAACACAGCGCCGTAAAGCCAACTATATCACTAAAAAGAATTGTGACAAGCTTGTAGTTTTCGGCGGGAACCGGTTGATTTAACCGCAGTTTAGCGGCGACTTCTTGGGGCAAAATAGAGTGTAACAACTCGTCCGTACGCTTCTTGTTTTCCGTGAGCGTGCTTTCAACTTTCTTTAGGTCGTTGCTAGTTTCTTCCAGCTTTTCCACCAATTCTCGCTCGGCTCTCCTTGCTTGCGACATGAAGATAAGGTCGCGTGTAGCATCGTGGACGGGAATGTCACTGAAGGAAATACCCATTTGTTTAAAACTCTCCAGATTGCTCGCCCGAGGGGAACACAGAAATAGCACGCAATCGTTCTTAGGTATATATATCATTTGACCCTTAAGGCGTAGTGTTGGATGGGCCCCGCTCATTCCCCGGCCGTCTGGAACATCGTTCAGGCTGGGCAACGGAAGGGAACATTTCAGAACGGAGTGTTTTGCCGAGACAATAAAAACTGTGTTGATATGGGACAACACGGTATCGAAGGTAAATTCCATGCGTGGTCTCACCAATTCAAACGCGTCTTTGAACGGAAAGGGGTGACCGGTGTTAAGGCGTTTGTTAAAGAGGCGCATCATCGCTATCCCAGTTTGCGTGATGTTCAGATTTCGGTCGAACATAACGTGAAATGGAAACGCTTTGCAAAACGATAATAGATTAATACCTCCGCGATGTTTCTTTGCAGTCTTATGCCCAATATGCGACAGCTGTACAGCTTGTTGGCCCGGAAAGGTGTTTAAATCAAATGTTTGGAGGCCGAGTTTGGATTGGGTTGTATTTTTGCAACCCGTCTCTCTGATTGAAAACACAACATGCCCGATATCGTCTGAACGCGCTTGTTTCACTGCAACTTCAACCTCGGTATTCAACATCTCCTTAGCAACAGCTTTCACGATTCCGATCACAATATGCTCTAAGCCCTGTCTTCGTGAGTAGTAGTGGAGCAACAACGTGCCGTCAGAGGTTTCTGTGCAGCGAAAGGACGGTGCCTCCATTCCAGGGTAGATCGTGGCTAGATGGTCATGCAGAGCATCTAGATTGCACAAAAAGTCTCGCAGATTTCTGCCCAGCACTTTCAGGATGCGATCGTAGCCAGACTGTACACAGTAGTCCAAAAAGTGAGCGCCGAATGCTTCCAAAACATCGTTTAAAGCAAGACCTGAAATAGGTAATTGAAGATCATAGTTTATGTTTTCATGATTTCGAGTACCTTCGGCAATTTCACACTTTTGACCTACTTAGCTTTCATCACAAGTGTTGCTACAATATCAAAGAGATTTATGGAATAATCTCCTTATGTCGCGTTTTCTAGAACAAGTTCCTATAACAGTGCTATCCAACGTTTCCTGTGTATGGATAATTCTAAGAAAAATGAACAGGTTGCTGGTAAAATTTATACCTAACGTTTCACAGGCTGCACCAACTAGGCTCAGTGTCTCTTCGTCGTCGTAAACTTTGTGAATAAGATATGAACCGCCGTCCAGCTCAACTCCAGCTTTCTCGCTAAAGGAGAGAATAGAGAAAAACAAGAGGTTCTTGCGTTATGAAGTAATCGCTTTACGAATAATTCGTTTTCAATTCAAGCCGCTCGAATAACATTACTGTATTCTTACATGATCGATCGCCAAACATCTTCGCCAAACTTGCTGATAACCAAATCTGCAAGAGCGCAGTGTACAAACCCATACTACGACAAGAAAGAAAGCACCATTACAAACTTGCAAAACCAACGTTGTGGAAGATTTTAGTGGCATAAGTGTGAAATCCTTACCATAATTTTGCCGAAAGTCTGCAATATTGTTGAGCTCTTTTGTCAACCGTTTCGGCTTGCTTCCAAATGGTTTTCCTGATTGTTTGCGGTGTCAGTCACTTGTCAATCTATCTTCCAAGGCATCTGGGCGGTAATTATTAGCGATAGCTCCAACTATCCAATCAGTATGTATTGCTTTTGTCAATAGGGCACCTTCACATTCTAAAGTGGCGCATCTGAAAAGCAACCGGCTTGGGTCAAAAATTCGTTTCAAATACCTACAGCAGAACATCTGATTTTGTAATCGCGCTGTTTGAAATGTCATTGCTGCATCTGACAAGTTTAATTTCACTAACTGCCTATCGCACATCCGTTGTTACCATCAAAGCGCAGAGCATTGCAATAATGGCACAACAGAACTTGAGCACATAATTCCACATTGATTATTCACTTTTCTTCGAGTTCTGTGTGCAATCAATGTGAAAGATAAACAAACAATTCAGGTAGCTAGACCCTGGGTGTCAAAAACCTAGTTGTTTTGTGCAATGTTTTCTACAATCAGCTTTAATAATTATAAACGTTCCGTGTCTACACGTTTCTTTTCATAGTAAACGATAACTTTGTTGTCAACACGGCCCTGTTTCATCGAATGCGGCGGGGTCAATTGCAATATTATACCCTCGACGACAACAGAAAAATGTGCTACTCGACGGATTCTTTGATTGCTTTATCTCTGTATTTTGATAGAAAGATCGTGATTGACCGGCGAGCGTGACAGCTCTTTGTTTGATGTAATCGAACATTCACAAAAACCTTTCCAAAATGCCTTTTGATTGCAATGCCCAGTCAGGCAATATTAGATTTATCAAAACAACTGCGGGGGTTTACTCTCAAAACGTCGAATATCATTTGCTCGGTAGAGTGTCGTAAAATATATCGGCTTAACTTAAAACGCACCCAAACAAGTCTTAACCAAAGAAAACATCTTAATATACAAGTCAACCAAAAGTATAAGATAGTTTTAAATTCTGTAATTGCAAAACAGATCCCCTGGGTTCAATCGATGATTGAGCGTGCGATCTCTGATATCAGAACGGCCTTTGACTTATATATTGATTTTGAAAATAAAATCATTTAGTAAAGTATTCACTTTGCGACTTCATGGCTGTTTATAATAATCTAGAAGACTTTGGTGTCTATATGATAAGCGGTGATTTTTGTCCTATGGTGTTTGATATCGATTGTTATTGAAGAGCCAAGGCCGTAATTTTGGCTTCATTAAGGCAACCCAATACAACCAATTTACTCTCTCGTTGATTCCAACTGATTTCTTATCACTCTGCTTTTCCTTTCAATAAATGCCTTGGTTCGAACTCGTGTTGATAAAAACAGAACCAATCAGATTTGCTGTTCTTGAATCCCTTCTTGTAGTTTTCACGAGGGATGCCCAAAACCCATACTGTTATGCCTAAACCGGCCGGGAATACACAGAAACAATGTTTGAATCGTAAATTACGGAAGAATCAATTAACGACTGGCCTTACCTGGTTTTTGACGCTCTGAAAATCTGCGAAACCGATCAGATTAAAAGTCTGTGGCAGGTCTGGAACTTTCGCTAAACGGATCAGCGAATTATATTCGAGGAAAAATAAAATAAGCACGCAAAAATAAATTCAATAGCTATAACACTGTTTGAGAAAATAACCGGCTTAGTTTATGAGCATACGTAAAAAATGGATTTGTCGCCTAGCAGCGGAGGGATTTTAAAAAGGTTTTGATTTGAATACACTCTGTCTGGATTCAAAGGATGTACATTACTGCATTTATGATTGGAATTGATCAAAGGAAAACCAATATCAAACTGACATTTCCTAGAAATTAAATTTAAGGAGCTTTTTTTCCATCGCCCGTTCTTAAATTCAGATCAGACTACAAAGACTTGCCGAAAAACTGTTAGAAATTGATTTGTAAATATAGTCATTGTAACGTAAAGTTTTTTTCGATTATAAAATATTTCTAGGTGAAGAACAAAGGTTGAAATGCTCTCACATTATTATGCAAAAATTGAAAAAGCATTGAAGCTGAACAAGATGGGCAACCCCTAATTTAACCGATGAAATAAATAACTAATTCTCAAAATAAATGTTTGGTTATTTTTTTTGCCGCGAATCCCCGATTGTAATTTCCCAGGGCTTTAATATTTATGACATAAAAGAAGTCTGCGGTACGACATTTTGTTGTTTTCTTCAGCTTTGTCTCTCTGGCACTGAGCACTGATTTCAAGTAAATTTACAGCGCAACTTGTTGAAAGACATCAATTGTTTTCCATTTAATAACAATGTTTGAGTGTAAAAGCGATAACAAAAGGAGAGATGTAATACTAAAGTTATTGAATATAATTTACACGAAAACTAAAGGACCGAGAGTACAGTACGCAAAGAAACACATCAGTGGGTTTGTCAATTTTTCTGCTTGTCAGCTCAAAGATTGTTTTCGACTCTACACGTTTTCTTTTTTAAATAAAGACCGCAAGTAGAATTAAACTAATTCAATACGGAAAAAGTAAGTGAAAGGTGTTGAAAATTAAAAAGAAAGAAAAACTAGAAAAAATCGAGACTATTCATGGGAAGGATTTTACTCAATGCACACATTGCATAACGTCGGATTGGAAGTAACATCATCGAACGATAAGTTAATAATATTATAGATAAACTTGTCAACTCACCTTGGCTGAGCCAGTAATATAAATTGACACGATTTGTGATGGACTTTTCGGATGATAACAAAATTATACCAGCTTTTTCGATTCTTTCTGCTCTATATCGACTTCAAATTAAAATAACGAAGATTTTCTTAAACGTATTTCATTGAAGAAACTCACCAATTCAAACCACAAAGTTCAGATAAAGATTCCGTGACTCGCAGGCAACCAAATCAAAGCACATTTCCATTAACAAAGATTAGAAAAGAGCAAATATGAATTGTAATTTATAGCCATTATTTGTGTCCTATATTTGGCAATATATCAGTAATGTGCGGTATTGATAAAGCTTCGTTCTAAATATAATTTTACCGAGTTTTATTTGATGAGATCCAAACTGGATGTTGATTTTACTGCATTGACACACACAGAACATTCCAGATGGTCACCTATTAAGATAAAGCAACTTTTTGCTGCTAAAGTTCTTTTATATAGGTAGAATGCAAATGAACTCCAGCTGTTATTGTTCTTTTTATCGGATATGTGGTTTAAAAATTCAACGTCTTGTCTGGGCCGAAAACATTTCTCTCTCAGAATCGTACTCCGCAAGGATCTTTAAAAGATAATTTGTCAGGCGAGGCGGTGCTTACGATGAAATTCTTTCACGCGCAGCGGAATGGTGTCTGCCACACGACTGTATAAAGATTGTTCACAACCAGAGCTAATTAAATCAATCAATCGTGATATGCAGAGACGACCCTCTTTTCATTATGGTAAACTTCTTTCAGTAACAGAACGCTGTTTCAGCTGAATGATGCTAGAATTTTTCAGGCGGCTGGAATTCATTCTCAGAATTGATGAGACACCACAACTGAAACTCAACAGATCGAGACAGTGGTCTTTATCTCATCCATTGGCATCAGACCCTTGACCTTAGCTTGTCGATCGTTGCTTTAAATGAGCTTATATGGCTTGGCCAAACTATCTGGTGCACTTTAGAGAAATGCTTTATTGTTATGGAGGAGTGGATTACGTGCAAAACGAATGTCCGTGGCTATCTACGCGAGAAGGCCCACTTTTTTCTAGCCTCTCGACAGACCAAGTTGAATTTAGGAAAGCTGAGGATCTGGTTTTAAATTAGAATTTAAGATGCTGTTGTGAAGAAAAGATTTGACGAATGAATTGTATGTTGCCACAATGTAAAGAATGTTTGTCGTACACCAAAATAGCAAATTGCCTAATTATTAGCAGTAATGAAAGGTCATTTTTAGAGTCTATTCGACGCCTTTAATTCACTCAATCCCTGTTTATTCCTAAATTCAACTTTAATGCTAAAGTTTCTAGCCACAATGTATAGTATAGAATGTTTATTGTATATCAAAACATTCACTGTGGAAAGCACTACAAGCCATTTTGTCTAGACATTCTCAAATAGTTATAAATATCCACTTGACGTGGTTATTACAGAGAATTTCTGTTAACATACTTTTATTTTCAGTATCACGCACGTAGAGCTGCGAATATCCCTGTAACAGTTTCTTGAACGAGAAACCCTTATAAAAATATTTAGCTTCTCGCGCATCTCTGAAGAGATAAGAATTCTATTCGAAAAACTTTAGATCTCTATGGGGTCGATTGTTTTTCTCTTAAATGGTTTCGGGGGAAGGCTGGGAAAGGTTTGATAACTTAAGATATAAACAACTGGCTATGATTATGTATAAAATGCATAATAATCTTTTCCCCATCGTACCTGAGGGAGATTTTTACCAACACCTCAAATGAGATAAATTGCTATGTCCCTAGACCAAGAACTGAATATGCGAAAGAAAGCCTACATTATGGAAGATCTGTGCTGTGGAATAAGATTCCCTCGGAAATCAGACACCTGCCTAATTGAAAAGTTTTTAAAACCTCACTGCATGGGAAAGATTATTTTTAGTGCACTATAAATTAAAGAAAGTTTAATTATATAGGTTTTCACTCTACACTAGTTAATTTTTTTTTATTTTCTCACACGACACCTAGGAATTAAAAGCATTTTTAGGATAAGATTTCGTGTTATAAATGAAGAGTACTTTATTGATGACCAAACCGGCTTCTGAGGAACTCTGTATGCAAGACACAGGGTAAGAGCAAATAATTGGGTTTCCTTCTTGTGAGGTTGTTTGGTGAAAGTGAGAGAAATCTCATGAGTGGGCTTATCAGCGATACGAAACGAACCGAGCTAATCGCATCTCAACGTATTATCCGCGACCTCTTTTGATCTACATGTGCTCTTTTGACCTAATACTTGGATTTCAGTTCAATTATTAAATAGAATTTTCTTTTATCTTCATCTGCATGTGCAACAGGGTGCACAAGATAAATGCTGGGTGATTAGTGATTCCCATGTCGAGCGAGAGATTAAAGCTACAATCTTGGACAGAATAACAAGGAAAAATTAACCCCCTTCTCCCCAAAGCAAACATGAAGGCGCGAAGAAGCAGCAAAAACGCGCCATTTTGGCATCGTTGAAATGGGGGGCGGAGTGGTCAAGATGTTCCATTTTCTTTGTCCAAGATTGTTGCTTGTCTACTTAAAAATACTTGCTAGCAGTAGATGGATCATTTTCCTAGGCACGGGGGTGTTCGTCATTTAATGGTTAAAAAGCGGTTTTGTTACTTCTTACTAACTTAATTCCGACGAGCAACCCTATCCTTTTTATAATAATAATAATAATAATATTAATAATAATAATAATATTAATAATAATAATAATATTAATAATAATAATAATTATAATAATAATCAACGATAGAAAAGTAACTAACGTGATACATTCGAAAGAAAAGACCGAAACTGAACACTCAAACGGACTCTATTCGCACGAAACCTTTTGTTTAATACGCGCTAATCATGCTTTATGACAGACATTATGTATTTCTTTTTCACACTTCTATTTTTGTATTATTAATTTCAGTTTCACATTTCACTTTTGATAATGACGGCATTAGTTCGTCGAAACGTCAAGTTACTTTTCTTTCGTTGATTTTCTCAGTGTTAAAATGTTTCCCAAAATCGACTAATAATAACAATTAATGACTTTTACATCTAGTAGCGGAGAATCCCCACTGCTAATAGGCTACACCTAATGAAATGCAGAAAAGTTCTACAAGAAAATTAAAATCATGAGTTACAAAGATGGCAGTCACTACATCCATCTAGGATGTTGCCTATATCTAGCCTCCGTACGTGGGACTTGAACTACTTGAGATTTATCGCCGATCTTTCTTCATTTGTTAATTTGCTCCATAGTCTTGGGCCTAGATATCGAATAGACTACTTTCGAGATATTAAAATTCAGCTTGGCAGCGAGTCTTAGAGGACACAAACAAAGGAAATTGAATGAACATATTCATTTCTTTTGTTTGTGTCCTGTAGGCCTCATTATCAAGCCGAATTTTGATATATCGAAAGTGGTCTATTGAATGTTTTCCGTACGCAACAGTGTTAAATACAAGTAAATAAAAATGTCTCTGTCGTAAACTACAAGTGCGGTTATTTGCATAAAGCAGATGCGAGTACCTTCCATTTCAGCCTAATTTTAACCCTCTGGCGTCAATAGAATACACATGAAACAGACGGTGTAGGACGTGCCGCGATCGATCATTCGTCATTTATTATGACAACTAGGTAATATATAAGACCAACATTTGACGCTTTTAGTAAATGCCCAGAATATCTATGCCATAAGTTAGTTCTTGTAAGTGACGCTTCAGTAAGATCCTCTCGCTACACATTGCATTACGCCGGCTCAAATAAGACAGAAAAACAGAAGGGGGTAAAACGGTTTTAGCATCATCAATTTTATTATGTAATTATAAGATCTAACGAAAGCAATAACGCTTCTAAACGCAAATATATCAAGTACGTCGCAAATATTGACTCATTTTCTCTTGCTATTTTCCAATCAATCGGACTCACGCTGCGCGCGCGTCCCATTTTGTTGTAACTTGTATGATTACAGACCAAATTGGATGCTACTCAATCCTATTACCATTACCGGAATTTCTTTATCATCATTATTATTATTATTACTATTAATATTATTATTATTAATTGTATCTATTATTATTGTTATTATTATTATTATTAGTATACACCACACAAGTGAATAGTGCTTTTTGCGCACGCTGATTGGCTAGCTTGAAGGTGATTAGCCAAGTACTATTCACGTCCGAGCAACCGAAGAAAAACAAAATGGCTTCCCTTTTCAAATAAAGTTACTCTTAAACGAGTAACTCTTTGGTCCGCTAGTTATTCAGCTTGTGTGGTATATACTAAAACAATTATTCACTAAGTGTCGGTGAAGGTGGTGGATATTTACCTCGCCGCTTCGCTTCCACCACTATTCACTTCCACTTCGGTGAATAATTGTTAATTATTATTACTATTATTATTTAAGCAATAGACCACAAGTTTCTATGGTTTATAGCCTGATAAACCACGCGGGATGTTGGAAGAACACGAGAAGAATTTGTAAATTACGAGCCGCAGGAGAGTGATTTACGAATTCTTCGAGTGTTCTTCCAACATCGCAAGTGGTTTATCAGGCTATAAACCATAAAAACTTGTGGTCTATTGCTTTTTTATTACCGGCACAATATACCATAGATAATTGACCAATCAGAGCGCGCGCATTAATTTAATTATGGTATAATAATTGGTTAACCCTCGTCGATGTGCTAGAAAAAGTTTCTAAACGGTTTTTTCGACTTCATCCAGTCCTAGAAACCTCAATTATGTGAAGAAATGCATGTGATAACGAAATTGGCAGATTTGACGAAATTTCGTCAAACTGAATAATGTTCATGGCTTTGACGAGTTTGGTGAGTTCTAGTCAAATGTGTCAAAGCGAAACTAGCTTGGCAAAATAGACGAAAGTTCCACGGACGCTCGAATAGCCATGTTACTGATCAACTTTACGTCTGACAAAGTCCGCGCCCCTGACAATTTTCGAAGACGAAAGCAAGTGAAGTATAAACGTTCTTGTTTTGACTAACCTGTTCTAAAGGAAGTTTAGATCAGACTTAAAGCTAGCTACTTCCATACCATTCAATTCTTTAGAGGACCAACGTATTTTCCCCACTCACAATCTGACGAGGCTGAATTGTTGCACTGCGTCGTGAAAAAGGATCCTTCCCAACAAAGCACAACTGTAGGCAATGTTTTCATTGCCCGTGCTTGTGTCGCTCGCGACATTTAGCCTCTAATCATGAGCTATCACGTGAACAACACCAGTCAGAAACCGAAAACTATAGCGCAATTACGCTGTTTAAGAGAGTGGGACCTGGGTACTACCAATAATTTTTGAGAGCAGACAAAGAGATCCGACAGAACAACTCAACAGCGACAGCAAAAGACACAAAAGTCATGTTGTTCAGAGTTTTTTGAACTTTTAATGTAAAACATTGTGGTACACATGATATTAAAAACGAATATTCAGCAGTTTGCAAGTAATATTTACAATTAGAGGAAAGACCGCGTAAAATGGTTTTAGTGCTCTTCGATCATATTACACATTGAAATAATATAAATTCACATTCACAGTTCGACATCTGGCTTTTCCAAACAAATAACCCTTTAGTCTCACAAACCAGACAAATATTACAATCTACCTACAACCTAACCAGGGCCGAAGCCAGAAAAAAGTGTGACTGAGACAACGAGGTATTTAGTGCTTCACTTTTCCCCTTCGAAAAAAAAAGAAAAGTGAACAAAATGCATTGGTTTACCTCATACTGGCTACGGCCCTGCTAAAGGTACTGTAACACTAAACATTAGCGCTTTGTCTATCTTTTCTGGGGTGTCCTTAAAGGTACTTAAAACAACACCCTGTTAATATTTTTCGTCTCTAAATTACATAAATTGTTTAACAACTTGAGAGCAAATTTACAATTCAGACAATTTTTTAAATATTCACGCAGACGGCGTGTACCTTTCAGGTTACGTTTTAAGCAAATGTCTCTTTCAGTGTTACGTTCAAAGGGATACAAAATTTCACCAATTACTGAGTTTCACAGGCTCTTTACATGTTTCCAGTCAACTCGTATAAAGCGTTGTATTCGCTACACAAGGTTGTATACTTAATAGCGCAAAATGTGAACAACAAAGAGAAACAATTTCCCTTTTTCTTCGGGAGCAGCAAATTGATTTTTTTATATATATATATATATATATTAGTATTAAGCATGCATAGCGTTTCCGATTTTTAGTATCTAATTAATCGCACGCCAACAGATATTGAGAATTGTCACGTGATAACAACACGTCACGTTGCTTAGCAAAAGCCCTGGATAAAACACCGCAGGCTCATTTTTCGCTCACTTTTTGAGCCCTTTTAAATTCAGATTGTGGAAAACTACTTGAATTCGTAACTGAAACTAACTAATTCTTGACAATTTTAAACTTTTTAAAAAGTGAATTGGCCACACTCGAATAATCTTTTGTTTGAAAAAAATTTAAGTTTCACAAGAAAAAGTTCTAGCATCAAATAAATAATCTAAAAGTAAGGAATTGAAAAAAAAGTACCACGTGATATAATCACATTTGGATTCAGATCTCATCATCCCAGTTATTTTAGAAAGACAATCCTTTTCCTGTGTTTGTTTCATAAACCTTTCCAAAACATGAAAAAACCTTCTGGAAAAAAGCGGTATTTGGGGAACCATAAAATTTTTTCCAGTCGATCATTGCAGTGGATCTGCTATGAATTGAAAACAAGATCACCTAAAAATGCCTAAAACATCTCGTTACATGTGTAAAAATATCTTGCCGTAAGGCCTCTCAAAAGGAAAGGCCTTTTTCTGCTTGCATTTCTCAGCCCTTAAAGCAATGTGTCCTTCTAAGTACACGTTATCGTATAGATCTCCGAGGTACTCGGTCGTCCCAGGCCCCTGGACGAGCCCACGCAGGTTCTTGACAAACTCTCTCTTTGACATTTTGTTTTTGACATGTGGACTGCTGAGATCCACACTGAGAAGAATCAACGAGTGGCAGAGAATAAACACACTCTCTGAAAAAGGAAAGATCAAAGCATAATGTTGTTACTCTTGCATGGAACTTTCAAACTGTCTGGACATTGTCCAACAGAAAGTTAGTGACTATGCAGACAAACAGACATGGGCGGACACAAACAGTCAGAAAAGTGCACTGCCTGTAAGACACCCAGTTCATCAGAGAAATAGAGAGCCATTAACAAGACAGACAGACAGACAGACAGAAAGAAAGAGAAATGAATCCAAGGACATGCAGGTAGAGGCAGATACCCAGACACACACTAGAATAGGATTTTGATATTTTAATTGCAAACTATGAACAAAAGACGTACCTGGAGTAAAGCTTGAAGAAGGATTTGTATTACAAAACCGAATTGAAAACTTGTTCAAAAGGGTGTCTAAGAATTCCCCTCTTTGCTCTGGGGGATAAACTCGCTCAAAAAACTGCCTGAAACACACAGGAAAGCATTATTACGTAAGGTAAGGAAAAACAGCCAACATAAATGCGGAAAACACCAAGGGTACATACAATAATTTGTGTAGCAGTCATTTTGTATATAGAGATTTAGCCAAGCCTAAAAGCAGAGCTCCTGATTACAGTAAGTTTAACAGGATTGAGCGTGCAACCACCTGCACTTGGGCAGCAATCAACTTCAAAAAACATGTGACCTTAATGACCTCTATAGAGCCCATGATATGGTCATGTGATACCGGTCAGCAGATACCTTATTTATCATGTACGTATCATGTGATCTACACTGTAAATGTGCTCTGCCTGATCTGTAAGGTAGGAGCCTTAGGAAGTAGGTTGTTGCAGAGTAACATTTCACATTGATTTCCACGAAAGAACATACATGTTTTTTTTTAGATCAATTTTCTATGGCATGGGGCTCTGCTCACATGTCTTAGGTGTGCAGGAGCTTGACGCTATGAATGTTACTGAGCATACCTTGCTTACCAGGTGCTGTTCTTTTTAAATTACCATTATCTAACAGAGTAAAATATCAACTTTACCAATGTATTCCTATTAAGTTTAATAGAAAAATGAAACCAGGCAACAATGTAAGATGGCAAATGAAAATGAGTGCTGTAAACTACAATCATTTACAAAAAAAACTGGTCATAATGCAGTTAGAATTCTGGGAAATAAGGTGTAGAGAAAACCTGCAACAATTATTACTGGTACATGCATGTACACGAACCTTAGAGCCACAGGCAAAAACATTCCTTCATAATTCTGCATATTGACTATTTCTTGTAGAACATCTCTCCTGCCAAGAATAAGTCCAATTAGATTTAACAATTATAGCAAGAGAAGATAGTCCAATTACAAGATGGAATATAATTATCGTGATCTTTAAAAGGAACATGTCTCAAATTCCTGACCTAAAAGTTCTGCTGCACCAACACTCTGTTCCAATAACAGAATAAAGGGTTTAGATTTCTGGTCATGGGTTTCTGCTTTGGGCATTTAAAGGAACATGTTTCTTAAGAAGAAGTTCAGCTCAAAAAGTTTGCCTGACTGTGAAAATCCCAGTTGCATTCCTGTCAAAAACGTTAATGAAACCCTGGCAAAGTAATAAATTCATCAAGAAAATTTGATTCAAGCTTTGCTTTGCAGTGGGTGGTAATTGAACCTACCCCTATTCTGACTGTGAAACAAATAACATTTTGCTTACTAGCTACAACACAGCTATAATCAGATAGAACAAAGTCTGCAGTCAGGTAAAAGGGCTTTGCCCTGTTAAAACATATCCCAGTTGGACTGAGTGACTATGCTGAAGGTACGACAAGAAGGGGTAGGTGGGCTTAAACGGAAGGATGCCGCAGGAGTGAGTATGGCCCCTTAGCCAGTCCCCTTCTCCAAAACACACTGAACAGTCCTGTTAAGTACTACATGTACAAGTATTCCTCCATTAGATGTTCCCTACCTTGCACTGAGATATTCTCTGACTGACTTTCCATTAAGTGCTCCTGTGCAGTTAATAAACTTTGCTATTTCTAAAACAGAGTCCTCCAACACATTGTGTCTCACTAAATAAATTATTCCCTAAAATAAACAAACAAAATATGTGATTCTCTTGTTTTGCTTTATATGCAAATGATAACCCTAACAGTGTAAGGCATAGCAGAGAATGACAAACATCGAGGTGTTCATGTGGTCAAATACTGTCTTGAGTGTTTAATATATCTTCTTGATCGAAAGTAAAACTAAGGAGAAGGTGGAGAAATAAAATTGTAAAAACTCTGTTAAGATCAGATATCTAAGCACTATCATGGTCGTGGTACTAGAAATAGCAGTTGGTTATCAGACGTTGTCTAACCAAATTTAGCATATGTCCTGCCAATTTCGCATTTTGAATTCTTTCTTTCAAGTTATTGTATATCCACGAAATTTTGTTAAAAGATGGATTGCATTATTTAAGGGCTCGAAATTATGACTGATACAGTCACCAATGCAACATTACATCTTTGGCGATCAAAAATTCTGGGTTAGTTGCCATAATGGTGGCTACAGTGTTGTTAGCACTTGGTGTATGTACCCTAGAGTTGACTTTTGTAGCATTCAATATAAAACTAGGTTTGGTTGAATAACATTTCATTGGGAGATAACCAGGAGAGATTGATGCATATTAAATCAAATTTAAATGCAGTTTTGAATGATTCATATTGAAAATCTCTTTGCTAATGAATAAATTATGCTGCCTAATAATTCTGCTTATCAATCATGCTAATTATGCCTGGTCAAATTTATAAGATGTCTGACCAAAAAAAAGGGTTTGAAAGGACACTTGTCCTGTTAAAGAAGAACTATTCACGATTTGTTGACCTTGATGAATTATTAATGAGTTTGAGAAATACTTTCACAATGCTAAGCAAATTCTTTGCAAGTTGATGCAGGGTTGTTACTTTAGAAAAGATTGCAAAATCAGCTGCTTCCTAAGTCCAGCAAATAATCAAGGTGACTACAAATACTGAAAACTTTGTGACAACCCTGATGACCAATAGTGATTGGGCGTACGTACAATAAAAATGTTTACAAATGTACTGCTTCTGTAATTTGCAACTTAACAATTATTACTGGTAAATAGGACAGAAGTTCATTCAAAAATGCACTATGCCATTTGAAAATTTATTTATAAACAAAACTACCAAAATTAACAAAAATCTACCATTCTCATTAAGAAGTTCATTTGCCAGTTTGCAAGAATTTTGTTGGTTGATATCCCCACATGATAAAACATTTGCACTGATTAACAAGTAGCAAGTTACAGTCATGTAATTTACATGGCAACCCCTATCACACAATGCAGACCTTTCACGCACACTCTAATTGTCAGTGACATTATAAAATACACTAAAAAAAAAACACTTTGACTTATTAAATTGATAATATTCACCTGGTGAGGATCAAAGTTAAAAAGACATGTTCCTTCATCTAACAACATATACAGCTCCTTGAAAGAGATCTTTCCCTGCATGAAAAGGAGTACCAGCAGGTCAATCACAATTCTTTATAAATTATAAACTAAACACACAATTATTCATTCATCTTGCTACAATAGTATTCTGGTATTACTTTCAGTAGCACTTAAAAATCAACATATGCTTACTTGGCATTTCCTTTTGTAAGCTGAAGCATAACCCCAAGTGGCTTTTGAAAGGCTGAAATAAAATTGATAGCGAATGAAAAGAATTAACAATGAACTTAACCTTCTGGGTGATGTGGTTCTGTCTGGTTGCATGATGACTCATACACATGTACAGTATAAACAGTTTTAAAATTTATCATTAATTATGTATCCATTGTTAAGTAATTCTTCATAAAATGTATTCTTCAAGTCTTTTTCTCATGTAACAGTGGCTTTGCTCTTGGAAAACTGGTTGCTCCTTGACACCAGCATTGCACATAATACATAAATCATCCTATCATAATGTATCATATCACTTTGTGTTTTGGCAGGCGTTAATGTTAACAGCTGCTACCACACCTCCAATACTGTAATGCAGTTAACACTTAAATAACATGAAAACCTCTTTTAAACCCAAAGAGGACAGCTTCCAAAAAGATCTGAAGTTGTAACAAAACGGGTACGCAGGAGAATAAGTTCTATGCAGCCAATCAGAAACAGGTTCACTCCACAAGCCCTCCATGAGTGAGACAAGTTTAAATTTTGTTTCAATCGCCACTAAGAGCATACTGTAGTCTGATGATCAGTTGAAGTGTGAAACTCACAAAAGTAACTGTAGTTTCTATATTAAACAATTATTCGCCGAAGGCGAAGTGAATCTCGGTGAATATTCCCCGAGACGTAGTCGAGGGGAATATTGGCCGAGATTCACTGAGCCTGTGGCGAATAATTGTTTTAGTCTAATTTTCCGAGGTGAATATCAAGAACTAAAAGACGGAAACAAGAAACACCCGCAGTGCTCGCTTGTATACGTGTAAACAAGGTTAACTCATCATAACTCAGAATTTTACACGTTAGTTTAAGCAATAAAACGGAACAAAACAAACACTAAGAAAAAGACATATCTAGTACCTTT
>OMLO01000049.1_pt1 | contig 46917 bp, 20 predicted proteins | sample 1674811 | NCBI WGS metagenome assembly OMLO01 (sample SAMN06265003, study PRJEB25207) | coral metagenome | isolation source: Coral host | place: Mexico:La Bocana,Puerto Morelos, Mexico | collected 2008-11-13
AGCTAGCCGGGCGGAATCGCTCCGTGAGCGGGCAAGATCGAAAATTTCCGCCCGCTCCCGGAACCAATCAGATTGCAAGATTTAGAGAATTCCGCCCGCTCACAAGCCAAGAAAAAAATAAGATGAATTATTACCCGTTTATCAGTGAACAATATAAATATTTTTTCGTGCGAGATATGATTTTTCCCACACTTCTTTTTCTGTGGTAGATTTCTCATCCTAGCTGTGACTGGATTTGCATTTCATTTTACTGCTGAAAAAAAGATTACCCGGGATCATAAATATTGCTGATTGCCTTGATATTATCTGTCAGTTTAACAGTGGTTTACAAAAGCGTTAATTGCTTAACAGAACGAAAGGAAATTCGTTATTGCTGACAATCAAATGTAATATGAGATGACATTTCTAAATTTAACTCTAATCAAACTGGTCCAGGCTGACGTTTGTAACTTCACCGCAGTCAGTGCTTGTTTGAACAAGGGCGTCTTTCATTTTCACTCTTTCGAGAACAACTGTGTCTATTTTTTGAACCCGTTTCTCAGGTTATTTTAACCAGGGTTAAGGCCTAATTTGTAAACTGACTAGATTTCCTTTTAATTCAACATTTACGTTTTTTTACTTTGCAACAAAGTTAAAGATATGGTTATGGATTTATTTGGATATGGAGTTAAGTCGCGGTTTCAGTGGTTCACAGAGGAATCACGGAATCAATAAAAAATACCTGATGATTGCATGTAAATCAGCCACTAAACAGGTACCAAGCGGTAACAGGACAATTCCATTCATTTTAAAGCGTTTAACCCCCAAGACATCTTGGCAACAGGCAAGCATTTGGCGTAATTGGCGTGACTCAGGTTGCGTTAAGTGTACAAGAAACGAAGAAAAATGAGCGATTCTTATCTGAAAAGTCATAATTTATGGACAATGTGATATATTTTTTCTTTTTTTTGGCATACACTCGAATTAAGAATAACACAATCCAATTTTATAAATAAATTTTCATTACAATTTTCAAACAAAGGTTCTTATTTTTTATTTTAAATAAACATTATTAAATGCGATATGTTTACCCAACTTGCCATATTTATTTTGTATCCTTAAAAAAGTCATTTATCGATTTTTGCGGGATTCAGGCTCGATAAGACGTTTTAATGAACAGAGTTGCATAAATTTTGGTTTCAAGGAGAAGATTTTTAACCTGATATTTCGACATCATTTAAGCAATACATGGATTTCAAAGCGTTTTAAACTGTCGAAAACGCACTTGAAGAAAAATGTTATATCCTCCTTGAATACCAAAGATAATTAATAATTCTCTGAAAGAAAGTTTCCATCGATTTTCAAATTTAAAGTCCCCAGTACAACATATCAATAAATATTGAATGTTCCTGCGTGGTTTGAGCAAAGGATCCGGCTGGCGAATACGTAAAACAAAATCTGTATTCTTATAGTTTCTCTTTCTTCATCGATTGATAGATGTATTTGAAAGGGATAACCTTTTTTTTTTCTTTATTTTGAGATGATTCCTTTATTTCGCCAATAAACCTGGTAGTGTGTGGTTCGAATTTAACGACCGTTTAAAATGATACAACCTCACAATGAACAAGGGACACTTCCAGCCGTTTAAAGAGAACAATTCGGAACTTGAATGACGCCAGAAAAATTAACTGGCGATTAAAAAATATTCCCTAAAGAACGTGATTTACCTTCGCAGAGTAAGGTCTTCTGCTCTGGGACCAAACTTAAACACAAGGCCAGACATAAAACCTGTCATTAAAAAAAAAACAAAATTATATTTTTCACCATAGTTGAGATAAACCGTGAAAGCTTAATTCCCAATAAACTATTCACGAACCTGTTTCGCTGTTTCGCTGAAAGACATTTCTAGAGTTTACTTGTTCGTACTAATACCATTTTGAATAGAGATAAACGTTCGGAATATCAAAGCGGATACTGCCGTTTGCCAGTCGAAGGCGCCAGCCAGTCGCACGCGTTGTACTTGGGCTTAAGAGGTCCCGGGAGGAAACACTCATTTATGCAGCTCAATTAAATATTTACGAAAATCTCGAGTGTGAATTTGTCAGCAGATGTGCATATTGTGTAAGATCCCGGACAGCGCAATTGTATCTTCTTAAGGGACAAGCTATTCAGAAAAAGCTCATTAATTTTTTGAGAACAATAAATGTCGTCGCAGGTTGTAGAGAAAGGCCTTTTTCACACCTAGACTTCCATTTCTAGTTGCATTACTGTTAGACAATTAAACTAGCAACAGAAACTGTCACCTGCTATCTGCATCGGTACCATCATTTATACCGGGAGAGTGTTTCCAAGGGGATTCACAGATTGTCCATTCTAAGGAAACACGAAGTAAACGAATTTTTGGTTATTTAATCACGTCTAAACTCGCGCACGATTAAAAAAAAATTCCAAAGTAGTCCTAAAAACCCCTAAAGCGACATCTAGAATTAAGCGGGAAAACATCCAAAGATGGCTGACGCATTATTATTAGTAACTTGCACTGTTCCTTAATCATTTAATTTACATATTCATTTGAACTACAAATTCACTTTGCATGACATAGCAAAAATATTTTGCCCTCCCAACAACAACACACCCCAATATTTTCTAAACAAACGGCGGTATTTCCCGTGGTGCCTGAACATGCAGCAGACTAACTGATTAAAAATTCTGCAAGCAAGTTTTACTTTTGTAACAAAGCTCTAGAGTTATTATTTTGTTGCATGATTAAGAGAGCTGAAATGAGTAATACTAAGTATTGGACCAGTTAACTCTTTTACGGCTTTTATTCAATTATAGCAAAATACATCATTAATCAAGTTTGCTTGGGGCTTGGTCGGGAGAATGTCAGTGTCCGGCCTGCGCAAGTGCGCCTTACTACGCTCACTTCACTTTGTTTAAAGGTTTATCTTACAGCTAACGGTCGGACTTGGTTAAAAAGATTTTTTCATATTATTTAATCATAGTCCTGAGCGTTTAATGGCATATCAAAACAACACCTGTTCTCCTGAGAAAAGCGCCGCAATCAAAACATTAAAATTAAAATTAAAATAAAAATTAGTAAAAAACTGTGAGAAAATCTGGCTAAGAAAATCGTTCTTGCTATTTCCTAATATTCACGAGAATCTCTAAGGACACTATACGCTTTAAATAGCCCTTTTCAAGATCAACCGTTCTCATTTACATTATACAGTAATCTAGCTTAATCTAGCAATCTCGTGCTATTTCGAAGTTTCAGCTCGAGATTACCTCGCATTCACGTTGGATAACATTGTAATGCTAATGAGGAAAATTAGCCGTGAAAATAGAAATTGCACAGTGCTCTAAACTCATGCTAAGAGCAGTTTTTAGTGAATCTCGACAGAAAGGTCTGGTACTGTCACTTACTGACAAACATGAGTTAATTTAAATGTGAAAATGAAAGGTTTTCAATGGAGTGTCGTAAAACCATAACCGAAGTAATCAGTCTGACCAATCACAAAGGATACAGGCAATGCAGTGAACCAATCAAAATTCAAAGTGAATATATGCAGCCGACGCGAAGCGCGGGAACGCGAGTGGAAGCGGGCGATGACGATCTTTCTTCTGATTAGATAACAAAGTGCACGGTGTAGTCAGAAAGTCGTGTAGCGTGTTAATGCAACCCCCTCCCCCCTAAAAAAGAAACATGCGAAAAAGGTGAGGCAAACACCATATGGGATAATTGTTGATTTAGAGTAGTCGTCGCCTAATTCCCATTTCTCTCTGTGAGATGTATTCATTATCTTGGATCATCTTTGTTTTGATGAATGTAGCTACCATGATTCCCTGCAGGCACGTCTCATAGAGAGAACTGCCATTGATATGCATTTAGTCTTTTTAGCCTTAAACTTCGAACTTGATCGTGCTCTGCGAAGTCTGTTACTAATCTAGACTCCGTTGGCTTATTTATTGCACTTGCCATCGTATCGAAAACCCTTTTAAAAGATTTAAATTTTTTGGCGGTCCGTAAGATATTGCTATTAGATTGAAGATCCGTAGATAGTTTATCGAAACTAAGCTCTTAAGACAAGTATAATGGGGAGCTGACGTCATAATGTTGCTGTGGTAACTCAGATTTTGATGATTTTGTTGTAGACCTGCAACAATCAATTTGCTGATGAACTTTAGTGGTTCTCTGTTCTTTAAAGTTGCTAAGTATCTTCACCGAAAAATGTGATCGATCGCCTTTAATTAACTGTAGAATAGATGACGACCACTTTTTCTCGATCAAGGCTGTAGCTACTAACAGGCGAACTAAAGCACTTACCTTGGTGAAATTTTAGAAGTTATTGTAGAATCGTGTCAGAGGCTAAGCGTTAAAAAAAAATTTTTATTACAAATATGAAAAAATTTTGTTTCTCATAATGCTTCTGTACGAATAGTCGACTATATACCCAATTACCTGTGCTGTAAATCAAAATGTGACGTAACTTTTATTACTACATTTGCCGTGAATGCTAGGTATTTATCACTGTGATAAAAACAGGACGCTTGAGTCACTATGGGGAAAAATTTATTTATGTTAATCATTCAATTTTACACGAATAAAAAAATGAAATCCGTATAATTCAAACCAGTTGCTGTGAAGGAGAGTAGGAGCGTTCTATTGTTTATATTTAGATGTAATGAACGAACAAACTGTCTTCTCTGCATTACTTTCGCAGCAATATCTGAATTTCTCTGAACAAAAGCGTGATAATAACTTTATAGTAAGGAACAAAACAATGTCAGTAACCTTGATACCCAAGTGTTCAAGTGAATGAAAAAAAACAAATTTTTCCGAATGAAATTTCCTGTCTGATTTCAACCTTCTCTCTGGTTATAATCCTTTTCGCAAGGTCTTATATGTAGGATGAAGCCATTAATTTGTTTGAATCGAATTACATGTGCGTGGAATAGATGTGTTAGTCAACATTTTGTTATCAGAAACTATAATCAGAAATTCGCGTGAAAATATACCGAGTGTTACTATTTGTTACCAATTATTTGACCATTGGAACAGTACAAGAAAGGAAAACATAATTTCAAAATATATATATAAAAAAAAAATTCCTCGGGCAGGTGGAATATAATTTTCGAGAGGGTAAGAAACATATCTTTACGTATAATTTTTTAAACCTGATTTTATTTTACTGAGAAGTTGGCTGATATAAATTGTACAATTGTACATCAGTTGTACATATTTCAAACCCAACGTACACGAGATCAAAGGTGAAAGATATAAATTCAGAATTAATCAGTGTATGGTTATCACAGGAGAAAGGTTTTGATAACAAATCTTCTTTATTCGCAGACGCTTTTGTCCATCTATCAAGTAATCAGTTCTTAAAACAAGAAAAACATAAATCAACCAAAAATGTGAGAAATATTTATAAAGATAATTTTTTGGGGCCGTTATGTTTTAATAAATTATTGACAACTTAAGTGTTTTCTCTTATTTCGCACATGAAGAGGTCTGTTATCTTGTAAACATTGTACTGTGATTGGAAGCTTGCAGTAGTTTTGGTTTTACAGTCCAACAATACGTTTGTTATGTTTTTCTGTTTAGCTGAGAATTCAGTGGGATGTAACAAAGAAATTCCGTTGTGTGGAAACGTTTTTTGGTTGCGAGTGTTTTTTCAAAGTGTGGAGTCTAGTTTAAAGTTTAACAGGAAGTCGTAACTACATTTGAGGGTAGGTAAAATTGCTTGTGTATAATATTTTAAGATGTGTAGTTCACTGTAAACGAAATGAAAATCAAGGTAATAACATTCACTGGAAAGTTCGTCCAACATTGTTTATATCTTATCCTTTTTTTTGATAATATAGTACTTTGATTAGGAACCTCATTTACCCGATTCTTTCAATGTATGGGGAAGATTACTCTGAGAAGAATCTGCTGACATTTTATACGATAAGTGAGAAATCATTGTCAAAAAAATTTCAATGACAGTAGTGATGGCGTTCGAGGATAGTCTCCACGTCGCTGAATCATAAGGAATGCGTAATGCGTAGTCATAATAGTGGCAAAACGTGGCGAAATGAAGATCTCAAGAAACGTGTTGTTGGTAAACAAGACCCAGATAATAAAGTCAAAAGCTGGAATACAATTGGTTCAGTCAGCTTATTGTCTGAGTTACGCATTACTGGTGTTAAGAAAACATATTTCTAACAAGATTCAAAGACGATATTTTCAAACGCAATTGTTAATCAAATTTTAACTTTACACTCACATGCAGATAATGAGAAAGAGTTGAAATTTCATTCAACGTAAAAATATCCAAGTTAAAAACGTCTAAAAACAAACTTTGTTAGGTTATTCTCTTTAAAAATCTTCCATTATTTATATATAGTTTGTTCTAGAACATGATTTTTCTTGTTTATAGACTTTTTCTTTCCAAATACTTTAAATAAGCCGCAGTCGTACCGTGCAGCTAATGAAAATGCTGACGCGTAAATTAACTTTTCAGCGTTTTGTTGTTTTCATCTGATTCTTTTCAAGGAGAAGCCAAAAATTTGAAGAGCATGGTTTGTACGATTAAGAACTAACAGGTGTCATATCAATAATGTGTTGGAATAACGCCAAGCAAATGTCTCATTTTCCCTCACGAAATGATATTTTACAAAAACACATTTTGCTTTAATTATTGCAATCAGTTGTAATCCCGTTAACTCTTTGGATTGTGGTTAATTGCGTTTGAACTTCAATTACTCCTTATTAACCCACAGTGGAGTTAATAAATTTTTCATGTTTGAGGATGACCAAAATTGATTTTTTCCTTATTATTTAAACGACGTCTGACAGTTACAACTTCAGGGAGACTTCAGTTTTAATCTGATTTTTACTACTTCAAACTTTCCTCTTTTAACTAAGATCGAGGACTGATGTAAACTAGTGCAATTAAAAATAACTAATACTGAGGTCATAGATAACAGTAAACCCAAATGTGAGTGCTTTCAGATGGACTGTTTCAAGGTGTTTGCGTAAACAACCCAGTAAATTGTCATTATTTATTTTCGTTGGCTCAGGCTGAATATAGTCTTTATTAAGGCAGTTTACCTTCCTTGATTATTGATAAAGCAGCGAGGGGCAGCCTTAACGGTGCTAGTGGTATAACCAGATGGCAACACTAGGAAAAAATCACTTTTATCATGCTTGCAGACGAAAAGGGCGGGCTTTTAAACTTTCAGCCTGTCCCTTCTTTATAGCTGTAACTTCCAATGTGTTCGGTTTACAGCTAGTAAGAAAAATTATTCTTCTGCTCCATATTTTAGACTTGTTAAAATGGATTTCAGGACAGCTTTGGTAGTCCTTTTCACGACCACTCTTTCACTGGCTTACAAAGAAGATGATAACCAAATGTAAGTATTGCCATTTTTTCTCACGTTTCTTTATTATTAATATTCAGGGTTCTAGAAAAGAGATCTAATACTTGACATTCCAGATATGCAAGCAATGAAAAATAAAAATGCACTTAAACCAGAACTAAAATCCTTCTCGGGTGCTGGGAAACAGATGTCATCTTTGATTCTAAATAAAAAAACACGAATAAACTATAAATATTGCCGGGTTCCACGTCCTTGCAAAGCTATATTTGAAATGCTAGTGAACTGATAATCAAAACTGCACGTAAGATCAGAGTTGGTCATTGGGCTGTGCTTCATTTCCGAGGACAAATTAACTTCTTTGGCGTACACTTTCGTAGCCTATATCATGGAAGCGTGTTGGCCCAATTATAACTCATGTTATCAATAACAGCCTGAATTTTGTGGTTTACTTTTTGTTTTTTTTTTGCCACAAAACAAAATTGGTTTCACAGCTAAGATAAATTGAATCAGCAAGATTTAGCTAAATCAGTCATACAGGCATGTCATAATAACAGTACAAGCAAAAGGAACCGCCCAATTTAGAAGGATAATTTTCTACCTCAGATTGGAAGTCACTCAAGGAGATAGAAACAATGAGACTCGAGTGAAGTGGCTATTGAAGAACTTTAAAATTACCCAAATAAATAAATATATGATAAAACCGCGTACCCCAAATGACTCATATTCTCCAAAGCAAAAGAGTTCCTCAGGTCTAACATGAAAAATGATAATTTTATATCAATAAAACATTATTATTATTATTAAACAGGAGTAAAGGGAACAAAACATTATCTCATCGAAGAATGCGAAATCCGCACTTTCATAATTCAAACATTAAGAAATAAATTATTGCTGGTTGTAGGTCAGTTGGCTGCTGCCTCACTCCTAATAAAACTCAATTTTCTGTTGCAATGACATTCGCTAGACCAGTAAAACGACAATTGCTCTCTAGTTAACACTAACACGTTCTGCCAAAGATGGTAATGAGGCATGGTAATGAGGCATGGCACATTCTTGAGAGCTTCTTTTCTCAATGGGTAAAATAAGAGGTTCCTCCGTAAAAAGAAATGCGGTCTACAAAGAACTAGACTACTGCGTATTATTTTTTAGGGAGAAGTACAAGAAATCGATGGAGGAAGCATACAATTTATCTGTGGCGATCAACAACAATTTGAGGAATTATGACACAAAGTTGAGGCCAAACGCTGGAGGTGCGTTCTGTTTTGTTCTGTTCTGGTTGTTAATCTCACTACTCTGTCATCTGAGCTATCTTTGGTCGTTCGCTTTCGTTGCTTTTAAAAAGCATGTCTCGGCAGACATAATGCCTCGTTAGCATGTTAGCCATGGTACAGTAATCTCGTGGCCATAAGGTCTACCAGTAATGTCGTGCAGTTCTGGAAGAGGAGGTTGTATGTTGACGTCACTGTTTATGCGAAATGATCACCCAAAAGTCGTCAGCGGATACTTTGTTTTGAAAGGTGTCATTGACCATAATATGGATGTCCAGTATCAAAGAAGGATGCTATAAACCAAGGCTGTATGTCTCTGTTAATCTATTAGCTGCAGTATGGCCGCCATCTTGCGCGACTCTGTCGTCGTCGTTCGCGCACTCGAGCAACACTGCTAGCCCTGATAACCATGCGAAAATCAATTCATGGGTTTCCTCTGCTTTCCTGTATGGGTATGGGTATGGGTATGGGGCTCCGCTAGGCGGCCCTAGCCGACCCATCGGGCTGCTGGAGCTCCGCTACAAACACATAAAGAGCTTAGTAATGGGTGAACTTTATTGCTCTTTAGGTGTAATATTTAAGAGGAAATTCTCCTTCAAAGAACTGCAAGATTTCTGGGTGGCAAAAGCGCTAATGAGCTCATAATTCTTTACTTTTTAAACCCACATCGCACAAAAAGTATTGAATACATTGGCCTCAATTCCTTGGGACAGTTAATCGTACCGTGCCCTTTCATTATCAAAACTGATGTTTTTGTAGCTCCAACAGAAACTGTACGCTTATGCTAATGAGGCAAACATTGTAAACAAAGGTTCTCCTAGGTTAGTTTTTCAAACGGGGAGCAGCGATTGTATATATAACCGGATAATTGTATTATCTGTTATCTAGGCGAGCCAGTCATAGTGCAAGTGGAGTTTAAAGTTATTTCATTTGGTGAGATAAAAGAAGTAAACATGGTAAGATGCTTTTGACGGTTAGGAGTTGTGTACTCTCAAAATCAGGTTTGAATTTTTACTTATGCAAAATATCAGAGCAATTTGAAATTCTACGTGCAAAAATGACTATTCTAAACATTTTCTTATTTTAGGAGTACAGCATGGACATATTCTTCCGCCAGTGGTGGAAAGACCCCAGGATGATGCATAACTATTCTACTCCATTCAACATAGCGTTTGACCCAACTAACCTTTTATGGACGCCAGATACTTATTTCTGGAATGTCAAGAATGCAAAGTATCATCACGTGACCAGAGAAAACATGCGGCTGAGAATCTCATCTGATGGAGAGATTTACTTTAGTACAAGGTAAACTAAAACTTAGTTCTGATACAGAGAGACCTTTCATGCATTAAACAGTAGCGTAGGTTGTGAACTTGGTTCTAATTTCAGCTGTCAGCTCTCTTCACCAACTTGATGTCAGTAGTCACTGAACCTTTTTCTTGCTCAGACTAAAGACTGACGTTTGAACGGCATGCTTTTCCAGATTTTCAGTCCGCGGTTATTTTAGCTCTGCAGCCGAGATTTTCCCTTGTCCTCTGACACAGCAGAACACAATTCATTTAGAAACTTCAAACATTTGTTATCTTAGATACCATGAATAACATCATTGTAGAGAGCTATCGAGAGCTATCGCGTGAGACTTAAGGTATGAGATGTCATTTATAAACATAAAGTAATAATCAATGACCAGTTTAAAAATCTTAGTTTTAGACGGGCATGCTTTGGAATCACCCAACCTCTAGGCCAGACCGTTTAATTCACTGTAGGAAACATAACCCATTCATTCTTCACAACAAAAATGTAATGTTTCACTTCATAACTCTTCTTGTTACGTTCTGTTAGGATAACAATTGTGGCTCAATGTGACATGGACCTGCGTCTGTATCCAATGGATACTCAACACTGTGCCTTGAGAATCGAGAGCTGTGAGTATTGATTATTACAAATTTAAGACTCATCGTTTGCAAACCTTTATTACGCGTCAGATACTACTCCAGAGGGAAACAATTGGTTTACGGTGTAATGTTCTCGTAAGAACCGATCAGGATCGATGGAAATCATTGTTTACTTGTTTCTAAATGGGCCGGTTTTATGTGGTAAAGAAAATAATAAAAAAAGGGGAAAAAGACTTGGCGTGCTACTTGGAAAGCTGGATAACAACAGAAAGACAGCGGATTTCTGTTCTGTTACGTTAAATGTTTCACCAGACAGGCAGAAATTACTTTTAAAGCACTTAATTATTCTGTTTACATCTGTATCCATTCAGATGCCCACACAGTTGCTGACGTAGACTATAAATGGAAAGGAGGCAAAGGAGTTGAAATTGTTTCTTCACAAATGGCGCAGTTTGATCTTCTCCGAGTCGTCACTGAAAATGAAGCGTCGACTAACAGTAAAGGTAGGAAAAAAGAAACTGTTGAGTCAATACTTCTCTTTTACCTTTTTTACAGTGATGCTAATTTCTCTCTAACACACGGTTAATTATATGATGCATAAAATACGTTTTTGGTGCAGTGACAACAACAACAACAACAAATTTATTTGCCCTAAATATTACAAAGAGATAAGCTGAGATAATACCAATCTATAAACAATAAATAACTAGGGGTCTGTCTGCCTGAAATAACAGTTTAACAGTAACAGTTTAAGTATCCTACATGTAAGTTGGCACGTGTTTTTCGTGCCTGATTTACACTAAATATGATTTATAAAGCCTGTCTGCTACTTCAAATTTAGAATGAGCTGCTGGCCTTTTATGCTAAAACAATGAAACTGCTTGCTCGGAGCTGGGTTTCGATCGACTTCTGTAATTGACTCGAAGCCAGGATTGGCCAGCCGTCAACTATCAGCTATCGGATAGAAACGTCCATCTCACAGACTAAAAAACAGTTAATGTACCACACATTTTAAGTACTTTACTCTCAGTACGTTATAATGCATCATACCCTTTATATTCAACTTGAATCATACATATTTTGTAGTCTATGTATGGTGTTTTATTTAGTTTAGTCTAGGCTTGATTCGTTCCAGTTTCATATTCTTGAGAGCCTAATTAACAATTATCCTGCGAAATCGCGCGGAATATCGCCTGATACTTGGCTAAAATCAGGCGATATTCAACAAATTGATAACAAAATTGATAACAAAACTAACAATTTTATCCGGACAGGAAAAAAACTCTTTTATTTTGCTTGTTTAGCTTGTTGCGGCGTACAAAATTACGTATATCGCAGGATATCTGTTGCCTACGGATGACAGATATTGAGAGAATCATGACCATATTTGGACAGTGTTACAATTTGTTGAATAATAAAGGCGGATATCTCCTGTTCTGAAAATAGATATCCCTTGTTCCCTTTAAATTGATCCCAAAAATATCCCTTGAAATGTACGATTATGTTCCCTTGTTCCCCAAAACTCCTGGGAGGCCCTCATTCTTACACTTAATTGACTCAGAGCTAATTTGAAATAAGAAAAAAACACGATTTTCTCTTTCATCTTATTTCTTATTTCATTGCTTTCATTAAGGTTCATTTGCCAAACTTAAGGCGGTATTTTCATTCAGACGTCGGCTCGACTACCACATTTCAGCGGTGTACGTGCCGGAAGTGATCTTGGTGGTGTTATCATGGTGTACGTTTTTCATCACTCCTAGTGCTGTCCCCGCAAGAATATCACTCAGTATAACAACTATACTTACCACCATCCTGCTGTCCAGCAGCCTAAACTCCAATATTCCCAAGGTACGTAAACAGTACATGCGTCTTGATGGTTCATGACCAAGTAGCTGCAATTTGTTTCCTGTCTGTAATGGTGCTTCTCTCTTAGCTTACTCTCTTGCTACTTTTCAATCAGAAAGGAGCTCAGTTAAGCACCAAACAACAATTTGGTAATTTTGTCTCCACTCCACAACAAACCAAAACGCACGCTTTAAACCAAATAAGTCTATTTTGGGAGGGCCTGGCGAGAACCAACCCAAACCCCACACATTTACCTACACTATTTTACTTACAGGTAAAACGCATTCAAACACATTCAAAACTCTTGTTACAGAACACATCTATAGTCAATTTTCATTATCCACATTAAACTTAATTGAATGACTGGCATTACATATAGTCGCTACGACATCAACTAGAGAAAGCGATAGGGCGCCAGATAGGCGGAATTTACAAAGAAAACCCACGCCTTGACCTACATTTCCCAGTAACCGATCAGGCTTAGTGCTAGTTAGGCTGCCAGTTAGGCTAGGGAGCAACTCTAAATCGCAGGCTTACAGCCAGTTAGGCTGGGGAACACAACCCCGATAAGGCAAGGATCTAGGCACTGTCTCAAATCTCATATGTTTTAACGACGTGGACGAAAACGCGAAGAAAACGCAAGGTGGGCGGAATGAACAAACAAGAAATCGTTCAAACTGCAGTTACTGATAATGGATTACTGAAAAGCATACCGTTAAAACATAGAAAATGGAAACGAACGGAAAAACCCTAAAGCGTACAGAGCTGAGCAACCGCATACAAAACAAATGCGGCTAGACGGAGGCCAGAAAAACCTATCACAAAAATCCCCAGTAGGCAAAAATGCACAGGAAATCTGGGTAGGAACTATGGCTCAAGCTCCAAGCCAATTCTACTTGGCTATACAAAAAAATAAACGTAAACTGCAGACCAAGAACGCGGTTGGTTCTGAAGCCTAGATGACAACCACGTGCTATACCCTTCCTAATATAGCCCTACGTCATTACCCATGACCCCACAGCCTGGAGCCCAGGCCTAGTTGTATCTCGTGCCGACAAAATAGTTTTTTTCTGCCTCTATCGCGAGCTCATTCGTCAGAGAAAGCACGTTTTGTCTCCACTCCACAAGAAACAAAAACGCACGCTTTAAACCAAATTGGCTTATTTTGAGCGGGACTGGCGAGAACCAACCCGAATCCCACATAGAGTGAAGACGTGCTTTATGGGCCCACGATTAAAGCCCAAGAAATTTGGAAACTGAAAGCCTTCGTGCTAGGTCATCATCGACGTAAGTATCTTTGGCTTGTACTGATTTCCAGCGACCGTGTCGCTGAAACACCCGGTCATTGACCCCACTGTTTGCTGCCGTGGTGGCACCGTGCGGGCCCCAAAAGCTATTTATTTCCTGAAAAATAACATCACTGAGAGCGTAATCATCAAAATCAATAAGCATGCTGATGGAATCGGCTGTCTCATTGATATCTCTCGGGATCCAGTTAACATCGAGAGATATGCGATACTCGAGACAAATGTGAAAGGCTTGAAAAGCTAGCTCCTGGAAATAGGACTTCTTGCTGCTGTTGTGAAGAATGGACTCAACGTTTTGGTTGTCACAATACCAAATGACTTTGGAATCAGATAAACGACTAGCAAAGTCTTCCAAAGCGAGACAGACAGCTTTAAGCTCTCTCCAGGCCGAACTTTGAACACTTTCCGCTGGGGACCAATTCTGATGAAATACCAAATCGGAGTCAGACTGGACGTATGCACCACAGGCTAAACCGGAAGCATCGGAAAACTCACTTTGACCGGAAGCGATTGAACTCCCCAATGAACTTTACCGTTGAGGGAATGTACATTATTCACCCAAAAATTGATCTCTGAAATGGAATCCTCCGACAAGAGAACTTCGCTATCCTAAGAAAGGGCAGAATTCACAACTGAAAAAACATGTCTGGTCATAATGTGGCAAACTGACCCCACGCAGCTAGAAAGCGAAATAATCTGGCCTGCTACTCTAGCGACAGTTTTAACGTGAACGTTGCGTGGAGGCGGCTGATGGCTCAGGGACAGAGTTGGTTTTTTGTTCCGGTTTTTAGTGTCTCCAATTTAGAAATAATTCTTAATTATAAAACAAATGATTGTTGTTTCTGTTATATTCCTCCTTTTAGGTCAGCTATATGAAGGCTGTTGACTACTTTATGTTAACGTCATTTGGCTTCATCTTCGCGGCTCTGATTGAATACATTATCGTACTTAATACTCCTAATGCACTCGTGGATAGTTTCTACTGCAGCCAGAAAAAAGGAAAGAATGAGCCTGTTCAAGCCCAGGTAAATAATACAAACAAGCCAATCACTTGATGTTTTTTACGCTTAGTCTTCAAACCGAGTAAATGGCCAGTAAAAAGTTGGTATTGCTATGTGCGTCTGCACATTCAGTCTTGCCCTCGTCATTATGTGTTTGTTCGTCTTTGTTTGGTCTCCGAGACAAACAATGTTCGATTAATGTCACTTTGTACTAGTAATTATATTATGGCTAGCTCCATAAGCATTCAAGATGAATCAAATTCTGCGCTGTGATTGGCTACCCGAGCAAGCGAGATAGAGTTATCGTGCCCGTTCGGGACCACCCGCCGTGTCCCGCAAGAAAAAATTCCCCGAAAGTCATACAATGATAAATTCTTTACTGACCAAGCTTGTTCGATCAAGATGGCTAGATAATGACGTCGTTCGCGTTTGTGGATCTCGACTCCGACTCCGTCCATAAACACGCAAAAAAAAAAAAAAGAACGAGGCCAATATCCAGCCATCTTGACCTCATGCACTCTTGGCTGATAACCCATGTATCTAAAACATGGTAAAAACTGTAATTTTTCTGGGTATTATATTTTCTTCTTAGGATGGTGCAGAGGAGCTGATTCTGAAGATCAGCGCGTCCCCAAGGAAACTGGACCTGACGAAGCCTAGCAAACCAACCGAGAAGCAATCAAGCAATTCTAAAGACCACTGGGTTGATAAAAGCTCCCGTGTGCTCTTTCCAACTCTGTACGCCCTCTTCCTTCTGGCGTATGTCGTACATTACAAGAGCAAGAGTAATTAATGGGCATCGACGTAATAGTGGGCGTGTTCCATTTGACCAAAAATTCCGGTTTTAATTTTCAGAAATGTGTAACATTTTTTAAAAAGAGGACAACCTCGTAAGGTATACGCAAATCTTCGAAAATTTCTTAGTGGAATCGATTTGTCATTTATTTTTTCTGCTCTAGTTTTCGGTTGAACGGTTTACATTTCGGACATTCAGTCGAGGAAACTTTGCCAGGATAGTTTCCGTCCAACTTGCCCTCGTTGCCTTCTGGATTTTTGGTTGAATGGAAAGTGCTCTGTGTTCATTGTCTTTTTTTCTAATTATGTTTGCTGTTGATGTCGTCAACTGCATTGAAGATCATATCTAACTTCGTTGGATTTAACCAATCTTCAGTGAGATGGTTAGTTAATTGGAATGCTTCCAAATTCCCAAAATCTGTATATTTGAATATTTGAAGAATGCGCCTTTGTCTTAAGCAATTTACTGCAATTAGATGTCATAGTATGGGCCAATTGGCATACATAGATTGACTCTGGATCAAAAGATATGACAAAGTGAAAAGCTGCAGGTTTCGCAAATGTAGTTATAAATCAATAATCAATAAGATTGATTAATTAATCTGGATAATCTTGGACTAACTGTTGCTGTGCAAATCCCTTTAAAGTTATTACTCCGTGGCTACACTCGTTGCTAATACCCTGGCTTTTTATAGGTGTCCAGGGTACCAATTCTGAGAGGAATATTCTTTTTTCTTTTTTCCAAGTTTAAACATAACATTTTGCGTCTAGGCGTGGAAACAGGGTAGTTAGGTAATTCAAGTTGAAGCCAAGAAATGTGTTTGACCGCATTTCCAAAAACCTAGAAGAGAGTAGGGGAGAACTTCAGGGTGTTTAGTAATGTGGACAAACACTATCTTGACGGTGAATAGAAATGAGAACTACAAAGTATTTGTTTTAAGTTTGAATAGCGACAGACTCTCAAGTTATTAAACGATAAGAGATGAGCTCATATAATTTGCAGAGTATAATTGAGAGAGATTTATTTCAGCAGTTCTACTCCAACGGATATTGTACAGTATTTACAACTCGCCGTTAAATTACCTTATCCTCATAGCTATAAGCTTTAACAAACTGACCTATTGCAAAAGTGAAATAAATAGAGGATGTAAAAGTTGAATTACTTACTTAGCAACATTTGGGCCTCAACACGTTTCATATTGCCTTTGCTCCAGTTATTCCACTGGTTTTCATCTAAGCGTTCGGCCAGTTTCCTTCTATTCAGTTTGAAACTAATAGTGCTATCACCGTGTTTACAGACAGAGGAATGCTACTTCATTATATATTAACCTCTCAAGTCCTGCATTTATCGAAACATTATGTGAAGCCTTTTATTCAGTGAGCTGCTACCTTTCTGGAGGTCAGTACAGTACTTTGTTCAATCGTGGTAAATATTTACTATCCTTCTTGGTATAAGGATTTTTTTAAAATGATTCGAAAAATGATTCTAAGACTATCTCAAATTTTACTTTGTTGATTATTACCAATTAACAAATGCAAAAAGATCAGTAAATTCCATTCAAATTGTCTTGTCTTTTTTCAGATAAATTCTTTATTCCACCACATCTTTGCTTCCTTCGTTTTCTTCCCTAAGCACGCCGTAATATATGGTGTAGGAAACGAGGAAAGTCACGTACAAAGTAGGGAAGACAAATCTTGACAATCGATCAATCCAGTGTGCTTTGGGTTTAACTCCTTCTTGTGGTGTTGTAGGAAGTTGTTCTTTCGGTTGGGGTTTCAGCTTGATATTTCCTTTGTTGTTCCTGATTCTACAAACTCCTTCATCCATTACTTGCACAATTAGATCAACACTGCCTCTGCTGTGGGCCTGAAAAAGAAAAAAAAAGAATTATTTTAAGGAGGTTCTACCTGAGGATTCCGAAAATTAATCAACGTTTAACTTATCAGTGCACAGCCATGCAGAACAGTAAGGAGAATAAGTAAATCATCCGCCAGCTAGAGGGGAATGTTTTGACGAATCACAAAATTCTCCTTTCTAAAGTTGGGATAAAAATATGTGAGCAAATGATGAAAACTGACTTTTAGTGTTTGTGACTATTTTCATATTCATGCATCTACCTCGCATTCCATGGCGATTTCCTTTTTGCTATCCGCCTTTTTACCCCTTTTGCACCAGGAGGGCACTGAGAATACTGGGCTAGTGTTCAGCACGATGATAAACTCGATCAACGCGGCGAAAATGAAACCGAATGACGTCAGCAAGAAGTAGTCTACTGCCTTCATATAACTGACTTTGGGCATGTCCCTGTTGACGTTCCCCTTCAGCAAAATTGATGTCAAAATGGTGGTGATGCTAAGAGCAACTCTGGCTGGGACAGCAGAAGGTGATATAAAGAAGCAGCACCAAGACAGGACAACCAGCACTATGGCAGGAACAAAGATCGCAGATATAAAGCTCTCTGTGCGTCTTCGAAACGAAAACACCGCTGTGAGACTTGCGAAGGAACCTTTTTTTTTTAAAAGAAAAAAAATATCAGAGAAATTAATTTAGTAAGGTAAATGTTCTCTAGAGCGCATCCGAACTTTGCTGTATTAGAGACTATCTGTGTCTCTGATAGCCTAATCCACTCATAGTAACGAGCAGCTCATAGGGAAACAGTGAATAAAGCCTTAAATTAATTGCAAATTAGCAAAAACTATGAACATGCTTTACAGTTTCCGCTTTTGTATAGTTTTAGTCATAACAAAGTTTTAATATTTACTTTACCAACACAAAATTTAGGAAAAATTAATTAATTGCACTTGGGGAAGATATTCTGTTGGTTGATCTTAGCTATATGGATTTGTCCATCCAGCTGCTGTCTTAGACGTTCATTATTCTTCAAAATAGACCATAATCCTCTGCTCTGCTATTTAAGTAACACTGGCCGATTTCGATAGTATATTCAGCTACAAAGTGTGCTCATGGATGGCACCATACATGACAATGATAAAACGATTTTTGTTTACGTACTTGTTCTAACAAACATTCTGTTACTGCACCACCTTTTCTCTTCTGGGCGAAAACTGCTTATCTGTTATCTTAAAGAACTGTGCTAGTGTTGGATTTCCTATTCCGTTCTATTCTCTCACCTTTGCTGTTGGTCTGTGATTTGGTGCGGGTTTTAACCCCAGTCAGATCAAACTGAGCCATTTCAGCGGATACTATTTCTATGCCCTGATCATTTCCTCCCTTCCATCGGTAATCAACATCTGCTGTAGTGTACGCATCTGCCATCAAACAGAAACAAATCAATCAGTCTGCGCCTGTATGTTTTTCGAGATAAAACCCTTTATATTTAGTCTCAACATTCTTGTTCTGAACCCATTGTAAATTTTTCAAGTAATTTTTTCTTGTTTTTGTTTCCAGACTAACTAGTTTACGGAAGTACTTATCTTCGGATCAGTCTTTTGTTTTTGTTTGTTTTTTTGAAATGAAAGATACACAAAATGATTTATATTCGTGACACATAAAGGGGTACATCAGGAGCACAAAACGAGGAAATTCGAAGCAGCCAATCATAAGCTCTTTACAGTTCTTTTGATGGTTGTTGTTACATTAGCTAATCAATAGAAAATCTAATTAGATAATGCATAAAGAACTCGCTATTAAATGTGATGATGGAGCGTGTCACATCACGGCTTTCAAAGTTGTATAGAAGAGGAAAAAATGATAATGGCCATGCTCAAATGTAATACATACAGCTTTCTATAATGAGGGGGCAATACTGTGTGTCCATTGGGTAGAGCCGTAAATCCATATCACACTGGGCTGTTAAGGTAATTCTGAAACCAACAAAAAAGTCTGAGAATGACAATTATTTAGTGAATAATTAAACTGTTTGACTAAGGACAAGTGACATAAATTGTAAACTAAGGGGCACTTCCGTCGGTTGCTATTGGTAGATCAGTTTCAACCCATTTCGCTCGGATCTTTGTTTTTTCTCAGGTAGTTGTCGCAATTGTTACTGAAGGAGGCTTAAAACTCGCTGGTTGTAATGTAAAATTTATATGATGCGTCCACGGCTGCTAAACTTTGTTTCACCTAACCCTGTCACTGCCAGTTTGCGGAGTAAGCTGGAAGAAACGGCACTTATTTGAAAGTGAAACGTAAAAACAATATTATTATATTACCTCGTGCTGTAATAAACCTCCCCGTCAGGCGATATTTTCACTCTCATATTCTCCCTGGTCACGTGATGATATTTAGCATCCTTCACATTCCAGAAATATGTATCTGGAGTCCAGAACAGTTTAGTTGGATCGGCGGCCATGTTGAACGGCTTGCTGTAGTTATTCTTAAACCTTGGATCATGCCACCATTGCCGCATAAATATGTCCATCGAATATTCCTTTAAAACAACGGCGTATACTTAAATGTTTAATCCCCACTCAAAATCCAATGATTATTTGACTTTGATTTTACTGTATCACTACATTTAAGTTTTTTTTTTTATTATAAGCAGGCATTTGCTTAAAATCAAACCTTCGAAGATCTAATTTAGGTTATAAAATGATTGTTTTAGCTGATCATTTTTCCATACTCATATTCAACAGAGTCCACCTGGACGTTCAGACCAGCGATCTGTAAATTTTGAATTGTAATCTCAGGAAGTCGCTTGTACACTTTTTATATTTTTTTTTTTATAAAATAATGGTCTTTAATAGCCTACCATATTAGCCTCCTTGATTTCTCCAAAGGAGATGACTTTAAATTCTATTTTCACTATGACTGGTGGTCCACCTGCGTTGGGTCTGACTTTCCTGTCATAACCAGTTAAACTTCGGTTTATCGCCCGCGACAAGTTATAAGCTTCAATCATGCTTTTTCTCATATCGTCAGGAGCACTGAAATTGTAATGCAGAAGTATCAAGTTTTAATAAACGTATTATGTTAGTGATAAATTTTACAAATTGCTTTGATACTTCAACGCTCTCGAATCACTTTTTCCTAACGACTTCTTCAATCCCGGTTGTAGATGTTTAAGTGTTAAAAGAATTTTGCACCGAGGATTGGTGTCTGAACTAAGGTACCCAAGTTACAGTGGATGGCGAAATGAATCCAAAATTTGCAAGCTAGAATAGATTGCGAAATGTTGTTTTCAGCTTAAGTTAAACAAGGGAATTGTCATTTTCAACCCGCAATTAATAACTAGCATTTTACTTTTGCTCGATTTTTTCTTGAAGAACGAACAATCGTTTGTTCATTGTCTAGTAGGTAATGATATTTTGTGAAGATTTGTTAATTGAAATTGTCTTAAATTAGTGCACTCTTCGAAGTATATCATAAGAAAAATTTTAAATTTCTTAATTGAATTTTCTCGTTCTAAGAACAGTCAACACCTTCCTAAAGGCCACAAAGAAATTACTGTGTACTGTGGCTTCACAAATTTGACACAACACACGAGATAACAAGTTTCTTTCAAATCAAACAAAGTTCAGTAACAGTGCTGTAATTACTACGTATTTTTTCATACTTACCCTTCTGTAAACCCACAGGAAATAAGAAAAGCCACTAAAGCTGCTCCTATTGAGAGGTAAAACTTCATATTCCTGGGGATGTAACTGTAAAAAGAATAATGAATTAGCACAAAAAAGCGTGTGCAATATGTAATGTTTTACTTGCTAATGAAGTCGCTTATAGTCTTTCAGTGGTTGAACTGGTTTCGCATAAAAGTATATCAGGTAAAAGAAACCTGTTGTTAGAATTTTTACCCTTCCGAGACAAAAGAAGACTCTATTTTATCAAGACTGCAGTATACACGTAATTTGATTGTCGAGCTAACAGTACTCTTAATTAAATTATGTTAAGTAATTTCCTACAAAAGCTGCAGATACTTTAAATATTCTTTTTTATGGTGAGTTAATTGCATCATTAATCAGTTGAACTGTAATACTTACGTCAAAGGAATTAGTGAAAAATCGGGATGAAATAAAAATAAGTATCTTTTGTCATCCTCAGTTGCCACAATTTGAATGCGTATTAACGCAAATAGTTTTTTTAAGATTTAACCGTATAAGCCACAATTGCACATCCCGAATCTCCCGCAGATATGTTTACCAATATCTGTATTTTTCTTGACTCAATCACCTGCTAAAAACCTGCAGTACTCTAGTGTTTTTTTGAGGTATTCAAATAGGATCGCCTTATTTTTTTATTAACACCTCTGTGGAGAAATTTGCTGTTTGTTCGGAAAGACTGTGTGGGATTTTATAAGTGTTTGTAGGATGGACTTGTAAACACAATATTTTTCTTGGTATCTCCGCAATGACCACCGCAATATTTGAAAAGATGGGAAACACAGCAGTTATTTCAGATGCGGTTAAGCGGGATATCTGCTATGGTAATTAGCGTTTGTTACATACATGTGAAATAACTCAGCCTTTTCAACATATTTGTACCACGTATAGGGTTTATTTTGAGAAACAATGGCCCCTAACTCCAAAGAAAAAGTTTAAACCAATCTACAGTTTACCTCATCTGATATTGCAATTATTTTGAACTGTGGGATTTGAAATGGAAACCAAAATTCTATTCAGTAAAGTCTGTAACTATAACGCAATCTCTTTTGTTTAGGGTTATCCGAAATTTTTATCGGACAAGCAGGTTATTTTGCGAACAACGCTGATTTAAATTGTGGTAGACATTCTTTGGCACAATAACGTTAAAAGCGTCTGATCCAAATATCTAGGCGATATTTCAAGACTTGTTTGCCAAGAAATCGCCACCAAAGCAACGTTCACTTTTTCCATTTCTGTAAATGTTTTGATGCTTTTAAAACCGATAAAAAGCCTGTAGGATATTCATTTATTTCGTTTGCTCAGAGTGCCCGATGGAGCTTTAAATTACTTGCATTTTGATCGAGATAATTGTATAAAAAATGTTTACTTACGAATTCAAAATGTTCCAATTAAATCTAAAGTAAATGTTGTTCTACTACAAACCCCCCGCAAGGCATACAAAGCTTGGTTGAATTGTTTACCTTTTTATATCTTGAAACCGTTTTAAGAAAATTGAAGATTTTCTCTTATTGACTTATTTAATTAGATAGTGCTGTCTCTAAATCATATTGGACTTACTACGAAAAATATTTACACGATATGAACTCGAGGGATCTCAATTTAAAATGTAGTGTTTTTCATTTATGCAAATCACGGCTACATACGAGTCCATTCAAGTAAGAAAATCGATTCAAAAAACAAAAAATAAACTGAAAACTAAACGTATTTTAAATCGACAAAGTTATCGCCGTGAAATTTTGTAACATTTTATAAGATATGGCGAAAGGCTTGGTTCCTAAAATATAAATTTGTCGATCTCATGAGATAAGTATTTTTTCCATCTTCGATACCCAACTGCGTCAAAAATTTCGTATAATCAAGTTTAAAATGTTAAAGCACGATTATTTTTGATCTCATGTCAGTTAAAAACTTATAGGTGTGACGAAGAAATATCAGAGTGTATCGCGCAATTTGTAATAGAAATGTAGGAATATAGGCCTCAGATAACTGCTTTCCTTTCCTTATTTTCTTGCTGGTTCAAAAATAGGAAAAGTACAACTAAATAGGAAACGTGCAACTAAATTCTAAAAAAAGCCCATCTTTCTAGACAACGACGGTCATGGTATAAACTTTGTTCAGTAGTACATGTTTTATGCGCCTCAGTTTTCATACTGTGGCGGAAATATAAGGCTGTTAAGTCTCGTGCCAAGTTAGTTTCATAAACACGAGGAAATATTTCGGTTGCAGATGTTTAATTAAAGAGATACTAAGCACGTCCCTTAATATTTAAAAATTGATTTGGTTTTCGAAAGCTGTCGAGGTTTCTCGTTTTCAACTTATGTTGTAGCTTTAATTCATAATGCAAACTCGGATTAAATGCTTTATATACACCACAGTTATGTTAGTGCCTCGTAGTCTCATTATCAAGGAAGATTCCCAAAGCAAATGACGCTCATTTACACCACAGATATCCGCTATTTCTAAGCAAAGGAAGCTCTGTCTAACATCTTGGTTATTGTCTTGATCGCCGCTAAGAAGACACACCATCAGCTTATTACAAATTAAAAGAACGAAATTCGACATTATTCGTCTAACTGAAGTTCAATACCAGCTCGCTGGGATAAAAATTCAAAATAAATTTATTTACACATCTCATCATGAATCGGATGTTCGTCAGAAGGAAACTGATTTGATTTGAACGGAGAAAATCTCAATTTGAAATTAAAGGCGGTAGAAGTTAAATCTTTCAGACGCTATGTACAAAAGGAATATCAAAGCCTGCCAAATAAGAATTATTTATCAAGCGTTTACCTCATTTTAGGCTTCTCTTGATTTATGACAACAAAGTGTTTGATTTCAGTCCCCTTTTGCTCTTTCCTGTGTTCCAAAATAGTTCAAATCCAGCCGGATGTGACTGACTAATTTCATTTCTGTCCGAGTTACAGCCTGCAAAATCTGTTTGTTGATATATCACATAGAACACTAATAACGAACTGGAAGCATCGATAGCACCTTCTTGGCAAAGTAATAAATTATTTATGTCAAAACAATCACAGACTCCAGCGACATGTTACAAACAGCTTTATCAGCTGCGTTCTCATTTAACAGAGGTAAATGAAACGAGAATCATAACTTCCTAACTAGAACAAGATGTCTCTTTGAAGTGATTTGCGCAGTATTATATCTTTAAAAAAAATAGGCATACTACATTGGAAAAACAATTATAATAATCACAAACACTCAGTTGTAGTGTGAAATCTGAATTATATGAAAGCCAATCTTTGCGTTCTACGGTTGTATGCTGCGAAAGCTGTTTCATTTTGGTTACTTAAAGTGTATAGTCCGTTTTGCACAACGAAATTTGAGAATCTAGCTCTGGCAAGGGAAATTTGCCTTTAAAGCTTTGCAATTGAACAAGAGACCCAACAGCACCCCATGGCTAACAGCTTTCTCTCATTGTTGGTACGAGAAATTTCTTACAATTTTGCAAGCATATGTATTCGTTTCGAAGTAACGAGCCCACGTGAGTTTGGGTTTTCACGAATCAGCATCTGAAGATTTTTCTACAGTAGCTGAAGAAAAATATTAGGATGGGTACTTTCTATATGAAATCGACAACAACTCGAAGAGTGATATTTATGAGCGAAATTAGTTTGGTAGATTCCCCTCTGATCCTTCGCAGGGCCGACAGCGAAAGAGCAGTTTCAGGTGTGAAAGTTTTCTCTTGTTTTACCATGTTTCAATTTGCAAAGCACAAAGATGAAATGTGATACAACCTGAGCAAAACAACAAAAACAACATCAAAAAATCATGAACTTCTTAAGAGTTGTCTGAATAAAGAACTAGACTTTGCTAAAACAATCGAGGAGGGAATACCAACCTTCGACGTTATTGGGAGAGGTGTTCTTTTCTCGGTAAGCCTCTGATTTCATTAAACTGCTACTAGCAAATATGGCCTCAGAATACAGGTGCATCAATTATTCTATAGTTAGCAAAGCCTCATTAAACCTCAAAATGAGTCTAAAAGGTCCTCCTTTGGAACTGAAAATAGACATTCTTTTAATTCGTGCATTGGAGTAAAAAAGTAATTTAAAACGACAAAGGCAGAGCAATTCAACTGATTTGTAAAGAAATTGATGTCTACAATGTTTCCCATCGCTGCGGTTTATAATGGATGATTGAAAATGCACAAAAAAAAAAACAGCCAATAAACAACTAACGATGGATAATAGTAGCAGCACAATCGCAAATGTCAATATCATCATGTTTTTCTTATTCTTTGACGGATAATTAGCAATTAAGGGTGTGGCGATCTTTTTATGGCATATTTGTATTTGACAGGGTAGTTACGACAAGTGATGTATACCAATGAAATAAAATTTTCATAGTTAAAGGGAAGATAGTATGAAAATACCGATAGAATACGTAGAAATAATGGAGACTTTGTGTTATCAATAAAACGTCTTTTGTCCAGTCACGATCTCTGTTTCCTAGTATGCTGAATTTCTGAACGATATGTTGCTATGAAACCTCTTCGTCTCCCTCTGTCAGTAGGCTCGTCACCTGTTACGATGGTTTTTAAATGAGGTTTTCTAATTTCTATTATGAAACTAGTTCAGGCCCGGAGAGACAAAAGTCAAACTATAAGTTCATGTGAGGGAGGAAATCAAATCAAAAATTTTAAACTTGGCATCCTAGTCTGATAATGTATCTCAAGAAAGGACTAGAAAATCATTTTTCATTCCAGTAATCGTTTGAATAATAAAATATATTCCAGATAAGAAAATATTATCTCATAGAAGGGAAAGCGCTTTTCAGAAAATGTCAATTCCGAGTCTGTTTTTAGTAAAAGTTAAATTTGAGTATCAAGATGTTCGTGCATTTAATATTTGCAGATCAAATCAAAGTTCTTTTCGTAAGTAATGACCTCAAATATTTGGCTTTAGTTTATTACCTGATCTGAAAATATCCAGTCACTCAATATTGATGATCTTGTGTCGACCAACGCGAGCTAAGGAGCATAGAGAATATAAGTTTAGTACGAAACTTCTATGACCCCATGTTAGGTGTTTTGGCGATAACAAACCTTTATTACTTTGACGTCCTGGTCACGGTATTGAAAAATCTCTGATTTCTTCAAATTTCGAAGTTAAAGAAGCATTTTTGTAAAATGTGTTTGCTTATCAAGGAAAGCAGATTTTCAAAATGCCTGCGGAAATATCCCTGAAAAATGCAAATTCAAAAACGTTTATTCAGGGTCCCGTCTGTTTTCAAGGTATCTGATCGAGGATTTATCTGATAATTATGTGGGCGTAATTTGTCGATCAAGTTCAAGAATTTTATCTCCAAAAGTGTTTAATTTAATAACTCTTTTCACTGACTTTCTTCCTGAAGGGAATTCCTTTAAACTGCTACGCAGGTAAGCCTAATCTGGGCCAATCAAGTGATGCATACAAAATTTGTTATATATCGACGGCAATGGTAGATTTCTTTGCTCAGACTAAAAGCTGTCAGTTCTCTAATTATCCTTTTTTGTATTTGTTTTTGTTATAGCAGAATGCCTTTAGATCCCCAGCAAGATGCTTGCGTCCTTTGGCCGATTGAAAACCTCTAAATTTAGGTGTCTTGCTGTGTGTCAAATTAAAGCTCAACACCTTATGCAATATTTAAGAGAACAGAACACGCTCTACGTTTTTGTGGATATAACGTTCAGACCAGCATAGTGTAAGTATGATTTGATAGCTTAGTTCTTTGCTGTAATTATTCGTAAGACAACCATCTAGCAATGACACAAAATGAAATTAAGACCTATAAGTGACGTTGACATTTCTGAATAGTCGGGGGTATAACAACATACCCAATTGTTTCTCTATTCTTACATTTTATTCATTGCAAAATTTCCGTGAATTTCTGTAGTGGCATAAAATTAACATGAAGCACTCATATTAGAATGAAGAAATAATACCTGGACATATCCAGGTCTTGAATAATTGTTTTTCAATATTTTCTTCGCGAATTAGTGGCAGCGGCGAATTGTTCCAAACAAAGAATTCACATCGATCGGTACCTTTTGAATTAATATACAAAAGACAGGTGGCCTGATCACAAAGATTTTTGTTTGAAACGCTCTGTTTTTAAACTTCAAGATCTAAGAACGGATAATTTGAGGAATAATAATGATCATCGATACAAAACATTCTGTTATAATCAGTATGATTTGTTGTGTTCTGTTGTCAGCGTGAGGCAGTACTCTCAACCTTGAAACTAGACGGTTCCTCTCGTCTCTTTTGAATTTATGTTTTTCTACCGGAACTATTGTTAACGCTGTTGAGTCAAGTAAGAAAACTTAAACCAAAGGTATGTGTCTTCAGGTAAGGGAGGCAAAAATTTTACAATTGATAGTCTTTGACTTTGGCTGCTTTTTCTACATTCCTATTAATTCATTTGAATGTGTCATACCGACAATTTAACGGAGGAAACAGAAGCATTTCCTATTTTCCTTTCAAAAATGCTTCACTAACTGCATTTTTAATTCAAGAAGTCACACTGAGCTGCGGCGCACAAAAGTATTTAAGAGGTTCTTAACAACTTGTACGTGGCTTCTTTGATCGTACCAGGATTTTTTTCCTCCTAACAAAGTTGAGAAAATGTTTGCAGATATTTACACTCATCTGAAAATTAGTAGAGTGAAATATTATAACGTTTCTGTTAGGACTGCATAATAACAGGACCAAAACACCTCGTGTAAATAAGTCAATAAATATGGTTTTCTCTGATGTTCGTAGTGGTACGAGTTTTGGCAAGATGAAATGAAGCGTGTCTAGAGAATTGAGTTTTTTCCGGCTAAATAATGTTACGTGTAATTGCCAAGATACACTTCTGGAGATACTAAACTCATGTTTATCTTGCCGGGCATTCTAGAGAATCGAACAATCTACCGTTTTTTGATCAATGAAAAACGCTTAAAGTTTGAAGTTCTCCACTCAAATTGTGTCCTTTGATAATGTGTATAAAGGTCTACCAAGGGTAAATGTTTTAAGCAGTTAATAATATTTCTATTTATTTTTATTGTGTAAGCGGACAATGAAGTTTATTGGAACTATTCTATTCAGATGCCGCGTAATTCAATGTTAGTCCAGTATCCATTCTAACAACATCAATCTTAAAATAACAGATGATAGAATATTACGGCAAATCATACAGATACATAAGAACCGAGTTTCAACCTTTGACCTTTCAAAGGTAATCGATGGATTCACTCCTCGCTGAAAGGACTCAGAAGGAAAGGGGACTGCTAGTACCGTGTGAGCCTATGGAGTTCCATTTTCAATGCAACGATTTCAATTTGTGACAGCGGATTTCAATCCATCATTACAACCCACTAACAAAGCAATAACTATACTTTATTAAGGCGACAGAATGGTAATTAATTGAAAAATATACAATGTTGTTATAAGTATGGTCGTTTCCACAAAACTAATTTTCCTGAAATACACGGAATCAATTTACATCACCCACACCCACTCACTGTAAGTTTTCAACGAAGCGAATGATGAATGAGGCGTCACCGATTCATGCTTTAAAGGTCTCAGGCGTTTCAATTTACTCGCGTATAGTGAAAATGTTTGGCATAGTCTAAGACAAGATACTTTATTCTCTTATATAATAAAATGTAAAGGTAGTTGAGAAAGGCAATATATTGAATGTATATGGAAATTGTCATAGGTCATGGCATTTTTCCTCAAAATGTTGACGACTCATTTCGAGTCAGAAGGAAATGCAAATCACAAACACAGTTGTTGGATTTTACACAGCTAGAAGAGAATGATTACAGAAAACAGATCTGAGTCATGACGATGCGTTTCAAAGATTTGTACTCAACGCAAGTGTACGTGAACATTATAAACGAAATAAAAAATTTCCAGCAGAGTGCTCTTTATCAGGAAATGTAGAAATTAATATTTATAATAACATAACTGATGCAGCAATCACAAACGACGCTGTGGTTCTTGAGGACCTGCGGTGTTTCAACTGTTTTCTGCCACAAAAAAACTTTTGCTAAATTAATGAACATCCTTAACATAACTGGAATTACATTTAATTATCGTTTTTATCGAATACAGTATTGTGCAAAAGTAATGCAAACGAAATTCGTCGAAGTTCGTCTTTTGTTCTCCTTGTAATTTAGTGAGATTCATAAAAATTACGATGGAAAGTTACGATTACGATTACGATGTATTTCCCATAATCCTTTCTTTTTCAAATTTTTCCATTGTGCCCTAGTTTGTTAAATAAAGAGTAATCGTCAAAGCAAACGTATATTGCACGTTATTCGACCGCGGAGAGGCTATTGTTTTTCTGCGGCATATGTGGTCTCTTAATCACTCGCCTCCTTTAGCTATTGTACTATTTTATTTTATTTATCCTTGCTTAGAAACAATGATTGCCTATTTTATCTAAGGAAGGGCAATGGAAACTATTGCAAACAACAAAAACGGTAATTACAGAGATGTGTTATCCTTGACTCGAAATAGAGTTGTTAGTAACGAATCACACTGTTTTAGGTGTGTTAGTCTCATAACCACTAGGAGGCAAACGTTGGAAAACGAATAACCAGAGTGTTACAACACTGTCTTTGCTTCGAGTCTTAAACGACTGAATAAGGACCGTTTCTAAGAGGAATAGTCTGGTTTTCTTCTGTGCAATAATGGAATGTTTTCATGAAGATGGAATAGAGATAAGCAAATCAGAAAATATTAATATTTTATTTTCCTTTGATCCTCAAGTAAATTTTTAACTGTATAACCCATTTAGTTCTTAATGACGTTTGTGATTTCGCAGTAAATTATATTGGAATATATAGAGCATTTTTTGGCTGAAAATGTGAATCGCCTAATTTATACTCTTAAACAAAATATTTCTTAGACTCAAATATAGTCATATAGTCATATACTCAAGAATCTACCAAAATGAATTAGGTTTCTTACATTTCTTGTTATTTCTAAATAAGAGTCGTAAGGAATCCATCTAACTCTAAGTCGGCTGAAAGTCTGTGGCCACAGATTCCAAAGTAACTCAATCTAGGACCACAACCTGAAGACCGCAAGCACAGTTCTGGACACAACTTATTTCAACCCAGGACCAACCGGTCATACTGTCCTCACAAAAAGAAACTAATACGAAACAGCGACTTCTACATGAACTAGTGCTGTTTATAGTATTTCACAAGTGAGGTAAATTCCCCAGAGGGCAGCCAGCTGTGGTTGCAATAGATGATGGTTGCGTGGAGTCGGACGCATAAACTCATGTTGACTGTGGACAGTGTTAACACTTTTCGCACCAACTGCGACAGACGTAGCCTTTCAGATTTATCCTCATTTAAGGCTAAAACTTATGAATTTTCTTATATTTTATTGACTTTTCGTATTTACCAGTAAGAAATCACCTTTTATGGGTGCGTCCAGCTAAGATAATCCGTACGGTCTTGTCAGTTCTCAGTTCAACTTTAATACACGACCATACCACCGGAACATGAATAATTTAATATGGAAATATTCACAGGAAAAGCGACTCGTACTTTATGTCAGCTTAGTGGATAGCATTAGCCAGTTTAAAATCTGAATAAGTATTTCTGACAGATTATGTCAAGATTTTACTTAAATAATGCCTTCCATTTATGTAGAACTTCATCATCTTTCGGTTCAATGCACGAAAAAAATTGTTACTCGTCGTTTGGGTTTTTATGCTGGCTTAGACTACATCCACGTTAATGTTAGATTTTATTTCCCACAAAAATGTTGTAGTTGCCATGTCTGTCTCACCTTTTTCCTTAGCAATTGGTTTGGACCGTTTATATACTAAACCTACACAGATATGTGTTATTTTTCATTTCATCAAAGAAAGTATTTTTGCAGTCTCTTCAAACTATTTTTGGGCATCATCAAAAATAATTTTATCCTTCTCAAAGCATTAATATCTCCAATATTTATAAGTCTAGTACGTTCTAAGAGTCTTCCACAACGACGTAAGAGCCCTTAATTTATGCTAATTCTCGACCGCGAAAGTACCGGCCGCTGTCCAATTTGTATAATTAACGGAGTGCTTCAACACTTAAAGTTTCTGCGAACCTAATGCTTAAGTGGCACGCATGGTTCATAGGTACAATGTAACGACAGGGAAACTTTTTCAAATCCTTAGAGGGGTTATCTCTTTTTGAAAAAGTCCATAAACACACGAAGAACTCTGCTGCATTGGTACAGTAAGTGGTTTGTCGCTTTTTGAAATAATAACTTGTTGTGATGGAGTAAGGTATAATATATATACATGGAGTCTCAAAGTTGCGTGGAATAAGGAAGATTAAAATCTTTAGAGCAAGTAGAGCTATGAAGTGTCCCAAATCAGCTTAACTATCGAGCATGGTAAACAAGATAAGAAAAATTTATTTTGATTCTCAGCGGCTAAACTCACTGTGAAAGGAATAATAATGAGTCGTTCGTAGCGTATTGCAATAAATGCTAATCCATAAAGTGCTTCAGCGACGAATATTCTCGTTGTAGTATTCAGTTAGTGCACTAAATCGAAAATTCATTCACATTATTAATATTTCACTGCAATTCAAAAGACTTCAAAAGGAAGGCACTCATGCAGCGTTGTTACAGGTGCTTGAGTAAAAGTAGGCACGTCTCTAAGTAGTCTTGTCTTCTTGATGTCTTAATATAACTTTTCCGGCTTACGATCTGGAACCTTAAGGTTTACTTTATAAAAACGCGCTTCATGGAAGTCTTTATAGTTTAGTTAGCACGCAGCAGCGATGAAAACACTGACAAAAATCAAATTGTTAGCTTAAGCTTTTCAGACGCTGTTTCTATGAAAAGGTTTATGTTTGCTGTAATTTAGCCCGTTATTAATAATTTATAGTTTGGCACAAATTTAGCTCATTCAGTTTGTGAACCACTTAGAAGAAAGAATCGAGTAACAGGAAAAGAAATATTATTTTACAGACAATTTGCTATTGTCTGGTTTTGTTAGGTCTGTTAGATATCTCCTGGTCGTGTCCACGAGCTTCGAAGGGATTTCCACGGGGTTTCCGGTTCCAGGAGTTCATGTACTGGGTTGTTCTATTATAAACAAAGTGTGTTGTATAATCAGCACTTCAATGATAGGCTGAGTCTAAGAAAGCATCTATTCGTTTACTAGCTGGCAAGTTAAGGAACAGTTTTGAGCTTTACTGAGTTTACTTCGAATGAAGGCATTTGTTAGAGGAATGAAAATAGGTGACACGACAGACCCAGTGAAACACGCAATTTCATATTATCAGGCTAATCTTATTCCACCGTCTGGTCTGCATTCAAAATGCTTCATATATTCAGAGATTCATATATTCAAAGGTATCTTACTTTAGTTAACCAGTGGCTAAGAATTTCAGACAATACAACAATGGTGCTATTTGAAATTTCTATACTAGAAATTTCAAAAACTTTTACGTTCTAGTTGTAATATGGAATCTTTGCAAAATGTTTGTCGATGAGTGCTTAAACGAAGAGGGATTCATATTCTGTAAGGGTTATAAATGACATCTCAGAATCAAGCAACAGAAATAATATCATTATGAATCAACAATTTGCTCACTTAAAAAACACGCGAGATATTGCATTTACTAATGAAATAATCCTTACAAAGAATGTTTACGTGGTTTTGTTTGTTATGATGTACTAGGTTCTTCTACTTTTCTGCGAGACTGGTGAAAACCATGGAGGTTACCGTTCACTGTGATTTCATTGTTGTGGTAAAGTGTCGCATTGTTTGCCACTCATTAGGGGGTAGCTCTGAGTTAAATATACGTGAGCTAGAAAACCTCCAATTGTAAATGCAAACTGTAAACTGTCAACGGAAAAATACGAAAACGAACTGGTGGAGTCAGTCTAAGCAATCACTTGTAAATCAGGTAACCGCGTCGCAACAGAATAGGTAAAAATTTTTGGCGCAAGATTTTCAATAGCTTATCAACCATTAGACTTCATCCACTGAAAGTCTGTTTTGCTCAAATTTATCAAAATGTCAGCTGTAGTTACTTTATATTCTCATGATAGTTGGTTTCTGAAACTGATCTTAAAGGTTCACTCGGTGTGAATATCTGGTATGCCATTTATATTAAGCGTCTCATCCATGTGGCCTTCAAGAAAAACAAAAAGCATAATAGAATCCCTCGGACTAAAGAAAGATTCCCTTGAGACCAACAATCCACTGACTGTACACTGTTCATGAATAATCATGAAAATCACTGTATGCGCCTCTGGGCTGGTTCCCTTGAGACAAGACAGTCGAGGACTTTCTTTGGGAAAATTGCCATAATTAAATGTGCTTTCAAATTTGTCGAGATTTTAAACTTGGCATTCAACAAGATATTCTTACCCAACTCAAGACCATTGAGAATACAAATGCTTTACATTTAAATCACATTTTAAATAGGATGCGTTCTCTTTTTAACAAGCAGTCTTTACTACACACCAAAAGCCGCTAAATAATCAAATTAGCGATGGAATTGATGACAATGTTGAGTTTTGTTTTCGTCTCACTCTTATGACGTTTGTGTTTTTTTTTTCAAAATTCCTAAACTAACTTCGAGAAAAAAATGACAATTTTCTCATTATTATGGTGACAGTTTTCGGCCGAAAAACGAATCAGCCATCCAATTCAGTTTGCGTTGTTAAACAGTGCCAGGTAAAGAGGCATAAGAAAAATCTCCGCTGTGATTTGTCTAGACGCTACCTAAATGAATAATCACAAACAGTGAACGCATAAGTCTTAAATGTTACCTTATGCATTCAATTAGCAAGTAGAAAAGTTGACGTTTAGAGGTGATTTATAAAATCATTTCGATAAAAGATTTCATCGAATGTAGCTATCCAAATTTACAAACATGTTACCATAACAACACAACCTATCAACTTGCATTGGGTTGCGGCTATTTTTGAATTTTGTAAACTTGGCTCAATAACGTAGAGTTATTTGACATAAAATGGACGATTTGAAAAAAAGAAAGATAAAATAATAACAGAAATCGACTAAATGGTCAGGGTGAGTCAAAATTACTCTTGAATCTTAGCTTTTTGAAAAGAATCGACTGAAATATAAATAGTTTCAAAATAAGTTGTGAATTTTCACTGCTTATTTTTGATTTTAATATTCATGGCTGACCGCTAAGGTTGGAAACAGATCCTCTTGGCGCCTTAACTGTTCAAAACAATAGCTGCAGCTGCACAAAAATCACTTTTTGTATATAAAATCCTTCTCGTTAAAAAAAATGACAGCTTTTTGAGGCTTACAAAGATAGAACCAATATGACACATTGTGGACATATAATCAAGAAGTAACGATGCTTTACAAGTGTCCGTCCTTCATTAGTAGATCCAACTTAAATTGAATCTGAGCCGGAATATGTGGATAATACTGTACACAGTCCAAGGAGTACCAAAATACTGAGTTTCAGATTCTAGTAAAGGCCGTAACTTGCTATTCAACTATTTCTGTGTAGATACAAAGGCGACTGAATATCCAGGTTTCAGAAGTCGAATAATTTTGACCTTTGAAATGAAAATTAATACGCATTTCAATCTCGGTTTTTCTTAAATAGGCAAACATACCAGAAACCACTGTAAAATAATCTAGTCAGGTAGGTTTTGCTGCACTAGTCGTAGACACCCTACAAAAATTTGATGTAACTGTACAGTTGTCATATACACATCAAGTTGTGCGGGAAAACAATCATTTTAACGTTAATATATTTCCGAAATAAAGGCAGTAATTTGCATTTTAGTGAAATCATTAATTTCGCTAACTGTGAATGAACCTGTATCTCCGATAATCAAAACAAAAAGTGAATGGATATGTGTAAGAAACAGGTTTTTAGCAGTTTCCTCGAGTTATCTTCTTTTAACAAGTGTATTTTCTCTTAACAGGTTCTTGAAGCATAGATCGCATAAGCATGAAGATCCGTTCAGCGTTATTGTTCTCGTTGGTTGTAACAAATGTCATTAGGAGATCTGACGAAGCAGAACAAGTAAAGTAAGATATCATTTCATGGAATTTATCAAAGAATTAATCAGGAGGTTTACAGGCGGATATGATATACGAGATAACTTGGTGTGTTGAATAGGAGAACTCCAGGTATGGGGTATGGAAAAATAGCTTCTTGCCATATTCCTCACTCGCAACAGGGCATAAGACAGCTTAACAATGCAATGTCATCTCTAACGTTTGAGATAGAAGGTTTGTCTTAGCAATATATTTTGATCAGTATTTAGAGGTCGCATAAGATGATATTTTTTTCTGTGTTAGCACATATAGTTTCTATATATAAAGGGAAGATGGCCTTGTTTTTTGGGTAACAAAATATACATTTGCTAATAATATACAGCATTGATCTTTTTCATGCTGTTAATGTTGCAAAGAAATGTGTGATATGGAAAATTACAACAACACTGTTATTTACAACTTAAACGAAAATGGCAGCATCTCAAGACATTAATCTGAAAATAGACATATTTTCAACCGACAGATTTGAAATCTAGACGTCAAGCACCCTGACATGTAGGAAAAAAAGGCGCAGTTTCTTTGCCGTTCGCATTCGCATATCGCAACAGGGAGGCAAGGAGACTTCAAAGAAAAAAGTTCGAAATAAGCAAATAGCGGCGAAATATACAAGGCAATTCCCTTGTTTGGAGAAACGATTTTAATTTAAATAATATGCTATGCTGCCATAAACGTACCTAGCCAGAATGTTTGGCAATTAAATTGCGCACTGCTTGTAAAGGCGACGTCTTACACACGGCTGAACAATCATCACTCGCTCGTAAAACTGGCTCCCAGGGTCTGATCTGTTTCTTCCAAGATTGAAGCTTATATTATATTATTTTGGACCGCTTTGGATATATTTCATAATTGGTGCCAATTGCAAAACAACGTTTATTCTTCAGTAAAGTCCTAATTCTTTTTCTGCGAGTTGCGTGGACGCGTAGCTACAGGGGATTTTTGTCACCTGTCAAGTGTGGTTGTACAACCATCAAAGTTTTTACATTTCCAAAGCGGTGCCGACGACTAAAATATTGAAAATGTAGGCAATGTTGGCCAATCTTAGCGGGGAAAATTTCAAAAAATTTCCGGAAGTAGCCACGGAAGAATTAAGAGAATATGTGAATGTGAAAGTAGAGAAAAGACGAAAAGACTTAGTTTCAGTTTGGAACGATTGAAATCACCATTCAATGTTCACACTTGTTTTCACTTACATGTTCATGCAACTTATGACCTAAGTTCTTTATTACAATGTATTTAAAAAAAATATTCAAGTGGTTTTTCCGTGTTACCGTATTCAGTGCTTGGCTATAAACACTATCAGTCTCTAACTTCAGCTGATAACACTTACCTCGCCCCTTGGATAGTGGGGTTTTCAGTTGGGTATGGGTTTGCATTACGAAGCTTATTGAAGCATATAAATACCCAACAAAATCAAAGTCAATCAGTAAAACAGACACCAAACAGAAATAGAGGCTAACGACGCACGGTGCGGTTAACGTTGCGTGACCTTCTACAATAAATGGGGTATAAAAACACCGTTCGTCGGTCGTTGATGGTCTGATCGTTGTCAACGCGCAGTTGGGACGCGCTATAGAAGACGATGCCTTTGTGGAGAGGTTTCTGTTAGTGGAAGTTCGCTTGTATAAATAATAACAATCCCTGACTTACTTGAAACCGTCCTGCAGACATACTTAGTGAAATTACATGACGGGCAAGATCTAGATTATGCGCTTTTTTATCATAGGCCACTAACAGACTACAGAAAGTCAATGGAAGAAGCTTTAAATCTGTCTCTGAAGATAAACGAAGCCCTTATAGCGCACGACAAAAAGTTGCGACCTAACGCTGGAGGTAAGACGAAAAACGTTACCAATGGTTAGCATAACTTAACATTGAGCGGAATAACAGTTTTTGCTTGTCGATGTTTTACCGATAACACTTGCCGGGACACTTTCCACAAACAACGCTACTTATACAACATGAAGATGCTTCCTCTTCTTATTCTTTTACAAGGCCATCCACGGCTACTGATATCGTGTTAGTTATCACGTAGCTTTTAATAATTATCCGAGTACGCGTCGTCATTTTGTTCGTATTACAAGTCTTTGGAACGCAACACCTTCACTAACCCAGGCTCTTTAAGTCCTTTTTGAAAAACATTTTATATTTATTATCCTATTAACGTCATTTTATAATATAGATCTCTTCTGTAAGTGGTCCATCTTACGGAGCTCCCGGTGCCATCACAGTCAGCTTATTTAATTCATTTTTATTATTATTATTATTATTATTATTATTATTATTATTATTATTATTATTATTATTATTATTATTATTTTTTATGAGTGGGCGTCCTCACCTTTTGGGCTTTACTTATTTATTGATATTCTTATTTAGACTGTATATTTAGAGTTTCTGCTCAATAAAATTTGCTTTTTTACAACACTACTCGCACACATATCGGGAAATATAATATCAGCGCTATTGTATGCGGCATAATCGTTATGTGACCTGTATAGGTAGGAGGCAAGGCAAAAACAAACGCCCCTTGCTTTCATGCTTCCCTCGTGCTCTCGGTAATAAACTAGGAGCTAACTAGGGTTCAGGCTGAGACTAGCTTTCTCGCCATTTGAGAGATGATTGACTCAGTAAATGGCTTGATGATTGACTATAGCGAACACCGAAGTGACTGCTTCAGTACTGGTTGGTGTATGACGGGTAAATTCTCCATAATCCTCTTATAGGTCCTCCTGTTATGGTTGACGTGGAGTTCAAGATCATTTCCATTGGAGAAATTAAAGAGGCTAGCATGGTGAGGGAAAAGTCAGCAAAGCAAAAATGACACTTGCCTTTTTTTCTCAATCAAATGTAACTTTGGATTTTCCCTTGTCAGGAATACACGATGGATATTTTCTTCCGTCAATGGTGGAATGATCCAAGGCTGGCGCATAATTTCAGCACGCCTTTTAACATGGCAGGGGACGCGACCAAGATGATATGGACACCAGACACATTTTTTTGGAATGTAAAAGATGCAAAATATCACAGAGTGACGAGAGAAAACATGAGAATAAAAATACATGGCGATGGCAAAGTTTACTTCAGCACAAGGTACACTTACATCAACCAGTGTATTATTACGTGAATCTCAGTCCTCGCAAGGCTTGAGTGAACCAAAGGTCTCTCATATAGACGTAGAACATCGACACATTGCTGTGTAATATTGTTGTAATTTAGAACCTTAAGCATTGAACGTGTGTTTTTTCCTTGTATTAACTGTAGGATTACGTTTACCGCTCAATGTGACATGAACCTTCGGCTGTACCCGATGGATATTCAAACTTGTCCTTTAATCATTGAGAGCTGTGAGTACAATATTTGAATTGATTAATTGCGCGGCGTGATTCTCTTTGATTTATTTTTTTAAAGGGTGTGAGGGAAGGCGATTGTACAAGGATGTCAAAGGATGACACAAAAGCAGTCATAACAAGAAGACGTTCAGTTTATGATTATAATAATGAATATTGTAAAAATCGATCAGATAGAGAGATATCAAAGAGTTCCAGATTTCTATTCCCATCTCGGTGGTTAAAAACGTTTTCATCTTGGCTTTGATTTATGTCGATCCATCATTAATACATGATGGTTTGGCATTAATGAGAAATTGGCCTGCTCACAACTAATCACAATAAAGTAATTTTCTCAGTAGCATACTCATTGTTATCCACCGTTCTTCCGGTCTACACCAGATGCACATACCACAGCTGATGTTGATTATCGATGGAAAGGAGGAAAGTCGCAAGGAGTGGAGATCGTTTCTAAAGAAATGGCTCAGTTTGACTTTGTTGGCGCAAAGACCACAACCAAGGCAAACACCAACAGTAAAGGTACGACAATGCAACAGGAAAAAATGTAGCCTGTGTCAAGCTCTGAGTCAATGGGGTTGAAAGCGCGCCGGACGACGAGCGACGAGCGGAGTATGGTAGAAAGAAAAGGGGAGGACGAGCGGGGTCTGGGAAAGAAAGAGAGGCGGTTCTTCCTGCGTCCTCCCTGTTTTATTTTACACAGACCCCACTCCTTCGATCGCGGCCGCTTTTTTCTTTTCTGACTGACCGAGAGCCTGGAACAGGCTAAAAAAAATGACTTTCATGAAACCTATCAGGCTGTTTTTACGCGTTGAAATAGTTTCCTAGCCCAATTAAAATTAACTTTACAATAAATGCGATACTGACAGTTTTAACAGTCTATTTCTAACATATTCGATGGCTAACTCGACTGAAATAGGACATCACTAAGCAGTGATACAATAAATTCGATATTCAAATCAATTACCACTTTAACCCAACTGAATCAAGATGTCATGACCGAGAGGAATGTGAATGTTGTGGAGTAAACTGCATTCTTATCTGCAGGGTCTTTTGCCAGTCTTCGTGCTTTCTTCACGTTCAAGCGTCGTGTGTCTTACTTCATCACGGCGACCTACATGCCTGCTGTAGTCCTTGTCATTTTGAGCTGGTGCTGCTTCTGGATCAACCGCTCCGCTGTGCCTGCCCGAGTCACTCTCTCCATAACAACCATTCTAACCACGATACTATTGTATGGGGCTGTAAACTCCAACATGCCAAAGGTAACTTTTACAATGAACTGACGCTGCTTGCCCAGCGCCGATAAGAATAAAGAAATAACAATATTAGTTAGCCTCAACGTAGATCGTTTCAGAAAGATCAGGCGGTGATGACAACAATGTTATCTTTTAAGATGTTTGCTAACTAAACTTGAACCAACCAAAATCAGTTAAGATGTAATGCTATTCTTTCTAAAAAGGTCAGTTACAGTAAAGCTATTGATTACTTCCTCATGACGTCACTGGGGTTTATCTTCATGTCACTTCTTGAATACATCCTTGTTCTTAACACGGATCCGCGTTTCTGGACTGAAAGACGGAGAGAGCAAAAATCCGAAAAAATGAAATCACTGTACAAGGTAAGCGATTCTTTTAATACGGTTAGTTTATGGTGTAGTAACTCATTGCAGAAAATGTGACAATACTGGTTTCATCGAGGAATCAAGGTCTTTCCTGTGCAACCTCACGATATGATTTCTATGGCTGCAGTCTCCTGGCATTGTATTCGTTTTGGGAAAAAACACAGCTTCCAATTTTCCAATTAACTGCGATGATTCGAAATATCCCAAAAGCCTTAGGATTAAGAAATTTCAGCCAAATGATCAGTAGTTTGCTAGCAGCACTTTGGTACTTTGGATCATGTAGTTTCCTTGGCTATAGTAATTTCTGCTGTTCATAATATAGAATGTTCATTGCTGTAGTTTAGATGCATGTGGATTTTTGTTTGGAAATGGAGAACCCACTAAGACCCTGTGTCACGTGCTCTCCCATTAAGGACTGACATCTCCTCGAACTGAGATTAGCCTTTTTGAAGCGCCTGTAATTTCAACCACAAAGCATAATAACGGATAAGCCTAATTAGCTGGATTTCCGCCCGGACGAGCGACAAGCACGAACATACAGAAACAAAATACATTGTGAAGAGCAATAAACAATTTTAGCTCAGCTTAGTACATACCAAGCTGTCTTATCGCAGTCATTCGGCTCGGTAATAATTCCTGTTTAAAATCTCCTTTTCGATGGTGCAGCATTAAAATAAGTAACACAATCAAAATATATCAATAAAACAATTTGGAATTTGCAGAATTTAAATGTTACTATATGTAGTAATTAACAATACGCCCGTTTTTGTACCTGTAATTCGATTCATACATAGACACAGTGACGGATGCTAATTTTGCAATTGTCTTCTTTTCCCTTGGCGACCCAGGAGATTCCAGCAGAGACCCTGGTCACATTAATGGACAGCAAGAATACGTCAAATGACCTTCCAAAGGAGAGCACAGAGATGACCCCTCTAAATGGACCCACTAAAGAGGTCGAAAAGGAGCCACCCAAGCCACCCGCGCCTATCAAGTCTCATTGGATCGATCGTGTTGCTCGGGTCATCTTTCCCTTAGTTTATTTTTCATTTATAGCATTCTACTGGGTACACTATATTAACCACCCCGAGTCCGCTCTCGGTGCGGTTGCTGAATAAGGACAATTCCTTCAGGTGATAAATTAAGCTAATTTTCTTTTTGTGGAAGGCCTTTCTTCTTAAAAAAGCTGCTTATCGACGTGCACAAAATAATCTCAAGTAAGCGATCTGACTCTGTGAATGAATTTCAAGGGAATCACGACTGTATGAATCATTATCTCAAAGTAATTAACACTAATATCACTTCACAATTAAGGAGAGCGAGTCCGGCTTGGAAAAAGGAAACCATTCTAAATAGGCTGAATATGTGTGTACAGACTATGGTAGAACAAAGATGTCCAGACGATAACATTAATGATAGTGCATTGACATAAATTACTAATTAATATTATAGACTAATCGATCAGTCTAATCACAGTATCAGATATACGATACAGTGTGGACCGATGGGATTGATCAAAGAGTAAGATGTCTTTCACTATATAATACCAACTCTGTTCCGTGTTAAAAGTATAAGAAGTACAAGTGATTCAACGAACTAAACATGGAAAACAGATAGCAATGTCCGAGATAAACTGGTCGTTTGTGCGGACTAAATTAGAGTCAAAGGCAAGTCGAAAGTATACCTATACATATTTAGGTGGCTATCAAACAATCGGCTCCTGACTATTTGGCGGTTAATGATGGCGGTAGGTTTTCCAAGTCACTCAGTACATTGTATATTATTGACGGATAAACATAGCTGTTATATAACGTTTATCGTCATTTAAACCGTGTCAGTTTTTAGAAGGGGGACTAAGAAGAGCGGATGCTGCGTAGTATAGATAGATATCGCGGCATATTTGTCAGTGAAGTTGGAAAAAAAGCCAATTATCATTTATTTTATGAAAAACAATCATATTAAATCAGGTGTACAAAAACGGCACGATGCTGAAAGTATTGAAATTAATTACTTATCAAAGATAAAAGAAATGGAAAGTTGTTAACAAGATAACTGCACGTAGTTTGCAATGATCGACTAATTTTTTTCTTCAGGTAAATAATTGTTGCTATAACGGATAATTACTTTGTTCTAATTGTATAATATTTGCTTCTGTCACGTTCATTCCCACATTACACAAATGTACACAGCCGCAACTGATATGTTTGGAAGAGCTGCTTGTACTTTACTCCTACTAGAATTGTATTATATGACTTTTTTGTGTTTTATATTATTTCTGGCGCACAATATTCCAAATGAGAAAAATTAATGGAGCAACTGAGCAGAAGTAGGTGCATGTCTGCCTAGACTGGTATGTTATATTTACAGACGACTATTAGCTCATAAACAAGTGAGATGAAGTGCTTGCTGATTTAGGGTCATAAGTGGTTAGACGTATAGCATGAAACTTTAAGATGACTCGCAAAACAACATAAATACTGGGTATGGAGGTTTTCCACAAATGGTTTCAACAATGCTGCAAGTCCTAAAAGAGACGAATGAAATAGAGCCGGTCCCAGAGATGAGACAGTGGCTTAGATACAAATATACGTACAGAAGAAAATAATGATAGGTATAAAATTTGAGCAAAAAAATATAAACGCTAATGTTATTATAATATCAATTAGATGCATTGTTTTGTTTTGTTTTGTGTTTTGGTTAAGTTATCTGACTATTAATAGACGTTATCACATAATGTACACAAATGTATCAGAGCTTCATTTATTGAACTGCATCATATCTAATTAATCGACACACTCACATTGGTGTTAAACTTGTGTGCATCATATTCAAGGGAACAATTGCTTGAGCTGAACAAAATAAATATTATCAATATTATTAGCAATTGTTAAAAAATGATGAAAATTATTTGTTAGTGGTAAATTTTATATCCATAAAGGGATAGCATATTTGGCAATTATATTGCCATAATATTAATTGCAGTAATATATAAATGACCATTGTTGTTTCACTTTCTTAAGCTATAATTAGGCTAAAATGTAATGCCTGCTTTACCTTATAAGGTAAATTGCAAATTTGTAAAACCTTAAAATGCCTGCTAATAAAAGCATAACAACCTTAGTTGTTTATTTTAATGATTAATTGATTAAAACTGTGATGAAAGGAAACAAGAATTTTCACTCCTAGATGGTCGCTGTTGCTCTATTACGATTTCAATATCGATCCATACAAACCAAAGTCCATTTTACACGAATGTGACACCTCAAATTTCCACATTTCGGTGGAACTAAAAAAATGCGACCAGCACGAGAAATGTTAAAAAATGTATTTAAATAAAAAAAAAAGAAACTTCAATCACAATGTATCGACAAACATGCTTTCTGAGAAAAGAAATAATTTCTGATTATTTTATGGATTAAAAAGATGACATAAATTCACGATTCATCCGCTCTGCATACAAAGTTTACTGTTATGGCTGTGAGATAAAGCTACAATTCCTACACGAAGGCCAGCAAATTACCACCGAAGGCCACAGATGTAAAAAGCTAGCTGACTTAAACAAACGAGAAGTTGTCTATTTACATGTAACTGTCTATTTATATGTAACAAGTTATTTACTTATCACAACCTATATCACTGTATTACATCAAGCACCTTAATTATTGAACCTCGACCTCTACGCTGTACTATTAAACACCAACGGTGTAGTATTATGTTACAGCAACATCGACCAAACGCTAATGAAAATGTCTGTGGACAGTGGATGCACTTTGCATTCTTCAGTGTTACCTTCAGGAAATTCTATCTTTAGTTCGGGATACAAAAGGAAATAGTGTGACTTGTCGCTAATGCTTCCCGACTATATTTCTGATTATTTTTATGGTTTAGAAAGATATTATAATTGCAAGATGCTACAAAAACACCCATTCACCTACATGCGGATTATCACTCGTTCGTAAGCAAGTTTGGTTATACGTCTTTCGTTCTTAATTTGTAAACGTAAACAGGAGTTTTTAGATTTAGTACTATCGTTGCAAAAAATCAGCTATCTGAAATTAAATGTAATGAATATATATCTAGCATAAAGTAAACAGTTTATGCTTATGTTCAAAAAATTATATACAATAGAACCGTAATAATCAAACTGGGGTATCAAAATTGCATGCAATGTGTTGAGTTCGTTTTTCAACACACCGGTATGATTTCAACTTGTGAAACTTTGTTTACAAAACAAGCAGGTTTCAAGGATCTTAATTTTTGATGTAAACCCTTGAAATTTTACAACGACAGTTGTTGTACAAACTGTCGCCAGAACAATACCAGAAAAGTAATGTAACTGCTTGGGAATATGATACGGGATATTATATCGACCCAATGGGTACCACGTGATTTCCTTTTCTTAGGTTCTACACGATTGGTGGCTTTCACTTGAATGTTCCCATGACGCGTGTCACCTGACTTATCTAACAACATAACCGTAGCTCCTTGTTGTCCGTTGGAAACCACAACTCGCCGGGGTAGGGTGTGGTTGCACGGTGGCACGTGATTTTTTACCGCAGCCAGGACAGTTTCAGGAGGCTGAGTGATCTCTGCTTCGAGTTCCATGTCTTGCTCAGTACTGGAACTATTCTGTAAAGTCAAATCAAGTTTTAATTTAACCCTCATGAAACCCTAGAATATACTTTGAGGACCTAACGCTTACAACTCTAGCCATGTCGGCAAACTATAAACCAGAACATCTTCTTGAAAGTATCCAACCATATTAGTGAAAGTCGTCCATTCTAATAGTTTCTACATGATAGTATAGCCAAGATGTAAATAAATAATAATAAAAAAATATACGGAGCAACTAGAACTACCAAGTACCAAGAGGACCAAGTATAGTCCAGGGCGGGTTACAAGGATTGGAGAGAAAAATTCATCAAATTCTTGACAGAATTTTTTAGTTTCCTCTTTTTAGCTTACATTCCTCTGCCTTAACCACGTGTTTTTTCTTTATACTGCAAAACCACTGCAAGTTCACGTATATACATGTATAAAGCAAGATATTTACCTCTTTCTCTATCACCGCTTCTTCAAGTTTCAGCGGCTTTTTGTCTTCCTTTTTGTAAAAAGTAAATGAATATGTTAACATTGTCAAAATACTTGGACGAAAACCTTGTACGATATGGTATGACGTGATTTGTTATGATATGTTATGAATTGTTATGCTATCACGTGATGTGAATATGATATATACTAGTTATACAACGCTGTCGAGTGGTGATGATGATGATGCCCTTTATTACTCCGTCTCGGAGCATAGACCACAGATGAAGCGCCTCCACCATCCTCTGTTTCTGGCCATCTGTTCAATCTGATTCCAGGTGTAGCCTTTTAACTGGATGGTCTTTTCTGTGTCTCTTTTCCAGGTGTTTCGTGACCTTCCTCTCCGCCTACTTTCCTGAGGGTTCCAGCCCAGTGCTTGTCGGGCTATACAGGTGTTTGATCTCCTAAGTATATGCCCGATCCATGTCCACTTTCTTTTCTTAATCTGTTCTTTGACAGGTAGTTGACCTGTTGACAGGGTAGCATTGCTGATAGTATCTGGCCAGTAAATCTGGAGGATTCTGCGCAAGCATCTGTTTATGAAGGTCTGTAGTTTTGACATGGTCTTCTCTGTCATTCTCCATGTTTCTAAACCATAGAGCAGTACGGGCTTAACATTTGAATCAGTTGAATATTCTAATTTTAGTGGCTGTTGTTATTTCCCTCGATCTCCAGATGTTCCCTAGGATATTAACTTTCCCTATTCTTGCCAGTACATCCTCGCCTGTTCCTCCAGTGATCAGTTTATGACACTACTTAAGAATGTGAAGGACGTTACATGTCACGGTTAGCTATACTGATGTGCTCATTGGACTTGCTATTCACCCTCATAATCTTTGTCTCGGTATTGATCTGGAGTCCTACTTTTGATGAGATGGCCTCAAGGTTTGAGGTTTTCGCTTGCATCTGGGAGTGGGTATGAGACAAAAGTGCCAAGTCGTCGGCAAGGTCCAGGACTTGGAGTTGGTCTACAAGGGTCCACTGTATGCCATTCCTAGAGTCAGATGTTGTCTCCTTCATTGCCCAATCAATGGCAAGAAGGAAAAGGAACGGTGATAAGAGACATCCCTGCCTTACACCTGTTTTAATACTGAACTTTTCGGTTAAACCACTATCATGCAAAATGCGACAGCTTGTGCCCTCGTATGTGTTCTTTACTAATGATATGATCTTTCCAGGAATTCCGTAGCTGGCCATCAGATCCCATAAGGTGTTTCTATCCAGGCTGTCAAATGCTTTCTCATAATCTATAAAATTTATATAGAGTGGGGTCCTCCATTTAAGTGATTGTTCTACGATTATAAGAAGGGTAGCTATTTAGTGTGATGTTGATCTGGATTGTCTAAATCCCGCCTGATTTCCTCGTAGTATCTCATCCACCGCTTCCCTCATGCGTTCAAGGATAATGTGGTTTAGAACTTTCCTGCTGTTGACAAAAGCATGATTCCTCTATAGTTCTTACACAAGCTGAGGTCGCCTTTTTTAGGTAACTTCACAAAAAGACCCTCTTTCCACTCAGATGGTATAGATTCCTGATCCCAGATCTTTCCTATGAGGCCGTGCAGATGTAGGCCTACTCTGGGACCTTAAGTCGCCTTAAGTCGCGCAAAGTCGCACAAAGTCGCCTAAAGTCGCCTTAAGTTGCCTTAAGTCGCCCTAAGTCGCCTTAATTCAGCAAGCTAAAAAGGCCAGTGCACTATTACAACAAGGTGCCACTTTCAATATTTACTTAATATAAATATGAAATGATTTTACAAATTAATTTTTTTTG